>Ga0154549_143_pt1 | contig 114056 bp, 83 predicted proteins | sample RifGroF2_FD_105692 | JGI IMG/M metagenome (GOLD analysis project Ga0154549, IMG submission 105692) | Bacteroidetes bacterium GWF2_33_38 | reverse complement strand
CTTTTGCTTGCGATTTACAAAGTTATATGATATTATCATTTTAAATCGTTTTTATAGGGGCTTTGCCAAAGTTGATTTTAACCAAAGTATAACGTGATGATAATCAGCAATATATTAATTTAATGCAAGTTTTGGCAAAGGTCTTAAAATCAGAGACATACGAAAATTAACCGAACTATTGTATTGGATATTTAGCGATTAATAATTAAATCAGAAGTAATCATAAATGGTCATAAAAAGACAAATTTGTTTTACCATTTGTTTTACCATTTGTTTTATACCGATTAAACATCAAAATGTCGCATACTTTCACTTCGTTTTGTATGCTTGTTTTGCTTTAATACCGGCATTAACCATTGTTGTTTCAAAATTTATTTATCAACCATTTTGAAGAACGTTGAAATACGTATATAATGATTAATCATTTGGATGAGAACAAATTACAAAAAAGATAAAATTGAAACAATTACATTTAAAAATTCATTATTAAAGCATATTGTTTGAAACGGCAAATTTGACTAATCCAGCTGTATTTTTCACAGCAAGTTTTTGAAGTAGGTTTCGTCGATGTGTATCAACCGTTCGTGGACTAATGAATAATTTCTCGGCAATTTCCTGATTAGTAAGTTCATTAGCAATATCGACAAGAATTTCTTTTTCTCTTTTTGTGAGGTCGTTTACAGTAATTTCGAAGTTTGTAGATTTTGATTTGGTCGTGTTGTTCATATACTTTGACATCATTACATTTGCAACCTCAAGGCTGTAATATATTTCGCCACTGTGAACTTTATTAATTGCTTCGAGCAATTCGGCCTCGCCTGTATTTTTAAGGATATAGCCTGAAGCTCCTGCTTTGAGCATATTTACAATATAAGTTTCCTCGTTATGCATGCTTAAGGCTAAAATTTTTATATTAGGATACTTTTCTAACACAATTTTAGTGGTTTCGATTCCATTTTGTTTTGGCATTTTTATATCCATGAGGATTACATCAACCATTTTTTTTGCAAGAAAATCCATTACATCAAAACCATCGCTACACTCGCCGGCAATACTAATATTCTTACTACCGTGAAGAATCGCTTTTATTCCATCTCGGAGAATTTTGTGGTCATCAACAATTAGTACTTTAATCATTTTTTTATTTTTTATAGTCAGCTAAGTAGTAATAAGGCTCATTTTCAACCACGTGAATGTCGCTAAGATATACACCCGATGTTTCGAAAACTTGCTTTAAACGATAATACGCTTTTTCGCTTTCAAAATTTAATGTATCGCTAAAACAATACAGCAAATTTATGTTATTTGTGTCAGCTTTTCCCATTTTCATAGCAATTGGCGAAAAATCGTTATTCGATTCTGATCGCTCAATGACAAATACACAATCTTCGTTTAATTTATTCACCACTAATTTAAAGAATATTTTTTTATCAATTACCGTATAGGTAAAACTTTTCACGTTTTTTATGTCAGTAGGTACTTCGTCTTCGAATTTATACAAAATACTTTCGTTTGGCGAATTTTGTGCATACGTAAATGTGGCTACAATTACTAAGGCAAGCAGACTTATTATATTAATTATTTTGTTCATGACTTTTTTCTTTAAAATTAGTAATTTATGGATGCTAGATTCATCGGCTTTTGTACGTTATTTTTTTATTTTTTTTCTACGCTTTTTCACGTAGTTTTTTGATCGTCAGATTTAATATTATAATTACCAAAATAATGAAATAATGTATTGAAGAACAGACCTTTTTTCTAGCTTTCTAGATTCCAAAATTTGATTTGCGATGTGTGAAACCACTACTTCTAATTTTCCGAATGAATAAAGACCTTTTTCAATAAAATCAATTGCACCATTAGCAAGACATGTTTTATAAATAGCATCATCATGTTCGTTGGTAAACAAGATTACTTTTGTTTTTATTTGACATTCTTTTATTTTCTTCAGTACATCTAAACCGTTCATTTTCTTTTCAAGATTATAATCCAAAATAATTATATCGGGATTTTTTTTATCTGATTCAAAAAATGCTTCCCCCGACTTGAAAATATTAATATTTTCTATGCCAATATTATTTAAGCGATTTAAGATTATCGATATATAAATATCGTCATCTTCGATTAAGGCAAGTTTAACTCTATGTAAATTATGACATTTCATTTTTTTCTATATTATTGGAAAATCGTCAAAAGTATTGTTAGTTTTATTTTTATTGAGCGGAGCATCGATTATGATGTATTCTTTTTGTTTTTCGAGTTCAACATCATCTTCTACTCTTTTTACAACAACTCTTACCATATTGTAAAAAATCAACTCTTTAACAAAATTATGGTCAATCCCATTTACAGGAACATATTTTGTGTTCGAAGTCAATGCTGCGGTTATTTCGTTAACCGCAATAGCTTTGTTTATTTCAACGCTATCGATAATGAAAAAATAGGTACATTTTGCGTCCGATGTGTTTATCCACATTAGTAACAGACATAAAAAAGTTAGTGTTTTCATTTTGTTTATTTTTTTTCGGTTACTAATTTATTTTCTTGTTTTATTCTCGGCAGATGAACTCTCTCGATATGCTCTGCGAGTTTATTTACATTATTAATACTATCGACTACAATTGAACATTCTTTGTACAAAAAATAGTTGTTTATTTTCTTGTTGTAATAAATATCCGATGTAACAACATCCACATCTTTCACATTAAAGGCACTTCCATCAATAATTATAGCTTCACGACAACATACACTTGTGTCGGGAACTATCGTGCAAGAAGATAGTTGATGACCTTGGAGAAACATTATAAGCATTATCGACAACATACTCTTAAGTTTTACATCAAAAATATATCAAACGAAAGCTCAATACATAACCCAAAAAATGTATTTTAAATGATACGCATTAACGCTTAGATTAACGAGAAGGAGGGAAAAAACATGGAATTAACTATATTTCAAATGCGAAATTAAGTATAAAAACCTATAGATTTTCATATATTTATTGTATATCTTTATGATGATTTCGTGCTATTATATACATTCCTCTACTATATTGCCGATATGTTATTTTAATTGTGAGTTAATACTTAAAACATGGATAAATACAAGTTTTCGTTTGAGAATAGTGCTGTAGGAAAATCGTTTACAAATATTGATGGAACGATGGAAGTTAATCAGGCATTTTGCGATATGTTGGGATATTCAAAAGAAGAATTGGTTTCAAAAACATGGCAAAATATTTCACATCCTGATGATATAATAGAAATTGAAAATCAGCTTAAAAAGCTGATTTCAGGAAACGAACAAAAAATTAGTTTTGAAAAGCGGTATTTGAAAAAAAATGGTGAAATTCTTAGGGCTGAAATCCACACCTCTTTGCAGCGAGATGATTTTGGGAATCCTTTGTTTTTTAATACAAATATTATCGATATTACTGAAAAAAGAGTGCAAGAGTTTAACATTGTTCGACTACACAAAGAATTGGAGCAAATTGTAAACGTTGTATCGCACGATTTACGTACTCCGCTTGTAAACATTAGTGGATTCTCACAAGAAATCAAAAAAACAATTGATAAATTAGTCGCAATTGTCGATAATTCTGATGATGTTGATGCTCTTAAAAAAACCATAGAAAAAAACAGTAAACAAATTAATACCTATCTGGATTTTATATTTCCAAGCGTTTCGAAAATAAACTATTTAATCGAAAGTTTGTTGAGCGTGTCGCGAATTGACAGAAAACAAGCTCAGATGATAGAAGTGGATATGAATAAAATAATATCCTCTATAATGTTAGTTTTTGAATATAAAGTTAAAGCCTCAGACATAAAAATTACAATTGAAGAACTACCTTCTTGTATTGGAGACGAACATTTAATAAATCAACTTTTTTCGAATTTAATCGATAATGCCATTAAATATAAGTCGACCGACAAAAATGCAGAAATAAAATTTTTTGCAACAAAATCGAAAAAAAATGCAACCTACCACGTTCAAGATAATGGCATTGGAATTAAATCTGAAGATTTGGAAAATATATTTGAACTATTTTATCGTGCTAATAAAACAGTCGAAGGTTATGGACTTGGGCTGTCGATTGTAAAACGAATTTTAAATAAACTAAATGGACAAATTAGCGTACAATCGGAACTTAATAAGGGTACTACATTTTTAGTTTCGCTTCCATCGACTCTAAATACGTGATTTAAAATTATGTAAATAATTATGCAAGACAATATACTGATTGTTGAAGATGATAAAAGCCTAAACGCATTACTCAGTTTGAAATTGAGCAACGAAGGTTACGATTGTACATCGGCTTTTGATGGTAAATCGGCAATAGAACTTATAAAAGCGAATGATTATACACTTGTTTTATTAGACTATAAACTTCCCGATTACAATGCACACGAACTAATCAGTTATTTTTTAACAAGCGATAAAAAAATCAACTTTGTAGTAATTACAGGCAATGGAGATGAACGTATTGCGGTTGAATTAATGAAGCTGGGAGCAATTGACTATATTGTTAAAGATGAATATTTTAATGATGTTTTACCTACAATTGTCGAAAAAATAATAAACTCGATACGCTTGCGAATTGAGCTCGAAAAAGCCAATAATAAAATTATTGAAAGCGAAAAGTTATACAAATCGCTTGTAAAACAACTTCCTGACATTATTATAATTCACCACAATGGGAAAATATTATTTGTAAACGAAGTAATATTCAATTATCTACCAAGTAAAAATTATATTGGCACAAGTTTAATAAGTTTATTTTCAAATACATTAGGAGTTAAAACATTGCATAATCTACAGAAAATTAAGAAAGACAATGCAGAAATTAATGAAATTAATTTGATTAATAATCAGGGGCTTAAAACCTATTTTAACATTAAGTCAGACAATATTTTTTATAAAGGCATGAGTGCTTTTTTAACTATTTTAACCGATATTACTAAAATAAAACTATCGGAAGAAATTATATTAAAAGCAACCATCGAAACTCAAGAACAAGAAAGAGCAAGGATTGCAGAAGATTTACACGACGACTTAGGACCAATACTATCGAGCATAAAAATTTATTCGAACCTACTTTTATCAAATACAAAAACCGAAAAAGAGAAAAACGATTTTGCCATCCAGATTCAAGAATTAGTTGATTTAGCCATCAAAAACATACGTACGCTTGCAAACAATTTAATGCCTAATGTATTAAAAGATTTTGGGCTAATCGACTCTGTCGATATATTTTGTGAAACTATAAATAAAACAGGTCTGATAAAAATTGAGTTTGAATCAAATCTAGAAATAGAACTTGACAACACTATTAAAATAGTACTTTATAGAGTAATTACAGAACTAATTAACAATTCTATTAAGCATGCCAAATGCAATAAAATCACATTGAGCATTTCGCAAAATCAGAAACACGAACTTGAAATTTTGTACAAAGACGACGGTCGAGGAATTGATTCAAGTGCCAATAACAATGGGATGGGTTTGAAAAATATTTGTAACAGATTAAAATCAATCAATGCTAAATTTTTGATTCATAGCAATGGTGGATTTAGAATTGATATTGTAAAGGAATTGTAAACATTAATTTTGTTTTTATCAAAATCGCATTTTTCTTGCATGTATATTTCGGCTGTCATTTCGAAATGAGCGATAGCGATTGAGAAATCTGACTTGTTTTAAAGCAATGAGATTTCTCACAAGAAGTTCGAAATGACGGAAAAGGGAAGAGATTTCTCCCTGCGGTCGAAATGACAAAAAAGCTCGAAATGACAAATCGAGTTTGGCTGTCATTTCGAGGAAAGTGAAGCGACGAGAAATCTAAATTTTTAAATTGGGATTTCTCACAGCAAGTTCGAAATGACAAATTGAAAAGTGGGCTGTCATTTCAAAATGAGCGATAGTGATTGAGAAATCTATGACAATTAAAGAATAGAGATTTCTCGCAAGAAACTCGAAATGACAAAAAAAAGAAATTTGCAATGACAAGCCAATAATTAGCACATTAGCACATTAAAAAATTAGCACATTAAACTATCGGAATTGTAAAATAAAATGTACTTCCCTTTTTATTATCTTCACTTTCTACCCAAATTTTGCCTCCCATCAATTCAACAAAGCCTTTCGAAATAGATAAACCTAAACCATTTCCTCCATATTTACGTGCAATTGTTTCGTCGGCTTGACGAAAGCGATCAAATATAAGTTGCTGCTTATCTTTAGGGATTCCAATTCCTGTATCTGAAACGAAGAATTTTAAAGCCATTGTATCCAACATCTCTACGGTATATCCGAATGTGATTGAACCTTCTTGCGTGAATTTCATTGCATTTTTCAATAAATTACTTAAAATTTGGTTCAACTTTACTTTATCGCATTTAATGCTTAGATTTTCATGGGATTGCGGTTTTTTCAAAATTAAATTTACGGTTGTTTTTTTAATTTTGACCAATTCAAAAGATACATAAATATCGTCTAAAAATTTGTCTAATTGAATTTCACTTATGTTCAAAATTGATTGTTTAATTTCTAACTTCGAAATATTTACAATATCATCGACAATTGAAAGTAATTGGTTTGAATTTGAATTAATTAGCTCAATAAATTTATCGGTTTGTGAATTGGGTTCTATTCTCTTTTTCAGCAAGTCGGAAAAACCTATTATTGAATTCATTGGTGTACGAATTTCGTGACTAATATTTGCTAAAAATGCAGATTTTAACTTACCCGACTCTTCGGCTTTTTCTTTGGCTGCTTTTAAATTTTCGATTAATGAAATTCGTTCTGCCATTCGCCAAACACTATCCATCAGCAGAGTTAACTGTTTGATATCCGAATCGTTATAATTGCATTTTTTATTTGCAACACCTGCAACAGCAACAATTTTATTATCGCTAAAAACGGGGATGGTTAAAAATTTGCTCAAACGAACGTGTCCTTCGGGAATTCCTTTTTTATATGGATTTGCTAGTTCATAATCGTTAATTATAATCGGTTTTTGTTGACGAACCGCTTCACCCCAAATACCTGTTTTATCTAAATCATAAACAGTTTGTGGATTTGTTACTGCACATTCTTTCATTGCTTCGTTTGACCAACTATTAAGTATAAATTGCCTCTTTTCGTTGTCGTAAAAGAAAATATATCCTATTTTGCTTTCAGTAAGTTTTATTGCTTCTTCCAATGCAAAATCCAATAATTCTTGAATTGATTGAGTTTGATATTGCGAAATTTTTAATAAACTTTCTAATCGTTCATTATGTAATGCTATCACGAGTTTTTGCTTTTCGGCTTTATGTTTAGCTATTAATAATAGTGTTTCGTGTTTTTTTCTTTCTGTAATTTCTTTAACAAAGCCTAAATAATTTGATTCGTTGAGTTTTACTGCATTAACAATCCAATACCCGAATGTTTTATCTTTTCGTTGAAAATGACTTTCGCCAGAGAAATGTCCCGATATTTTAACATTTTTAAAATGTTGAATGGCGTAGGGTTTTTCTCTATCAGGTATTAGGTCTAGCAAATTCATGCTACATAGTTCTTCTGCCGAATATCCAGTTATTTTGCTAGCAGCAGGATTCACTTCAACATAATTACCATTTTCATCGGCGATAAAAAGTCCATCGGGTGCATATTTAAAATAGTTTGAAACTCTAATTTCACTTTCTTCGGCTTTTTCTTTGGCTTTTATTAATTCTTGTTCTGCCTTTTTTCTTTCGGTAATATCTCTAGAAATATGAATCATTCCTACGGCTTGATTTGTACTATCGAATCGAGGAATAGCACGAATTTCGAGAAAACGACTAAGATGTGGTTCAAATAATTCAAAAACTCCTGGCAAACCACTTTTTAAACAATCGCAACTAGGACATCCATCAGGAGGTGCACTTGCTCCATGATAAAACGAATAACATTTCGATTCTGCCAAATTTTTAAATGTTGGAAGATTAAGCATTATATCTCCTGCTTTATTTGCACGAACGATATTGTAATTTTTATCGTGAATGGTAATCATGTCGGTAATTGAATCAAAAGTATCTTCCCAATCCTTTTTGGATTGAAAAATAGTTTCATTTGCGTTTTTTCGTTCGGTAATATTTTCGTGCATAAAAACAAACCTGTCTGGCACTCCATTTTTATCTTTTAAAGGGAAAATAATTGCACTTATCCATTGAGGATTATCAGGAGTTTCTTTTACAAAATCATGTGGGTTGTAATACAAATCGGGCAAACGAACAATTTCGCCATTTTTAACTTTTAAAATATATACATCTTGATTTAAATGTTGAAGGTTTGAAAAAATTGAAAAATCTTTAGGCGGCAACACACCAAAAAGTTTTATAAATGCTGGATTAACATGTTGCGTATATCCATCTTTATCAACAATTTGAATTGAAATAGGATTTTTTTCAATAATATCTTTTAATGTTTGTTCTGTTTCTTTTCTTTCGGTAATATCACGAGTAACTCCGTGAATTCCAATAAGTTTGTTTTGTTCGTTATAATATGGAGTAATAATTAATTCTCCCCATTTTGTGTTTTCATCTTTGCACAGATATTCTAATTCCATTTTAATACTATAGCCTTCTAATTTTTCAGGATTTTCTTGATATTTTTTTAATTCATTACCAAAGACTTGTATTGCATGTATAGCAGAATCCTTTTTAAAACGTGTTTCAATAGTTTGCTGTAAATATTCTTCGGGAGTAAAACCGGTAAAGCGTTCAATTGAAGGCGAAACATAGCTGCTTTTCCCGCTTAAATCCATTAACCAAATTACATCGGTTATTTTTTCCGATATTAAACGATATCGGTTTTCATTTTCAATAATTTTCGAATGTGCATTTTTTAAATCAGTTACATCGGTTAAGGTTGCAATCGACTTATCGGTTCCGGGCAACATATCCACATTCAAATACATGGCTTTAAAGTTTCCTTTTTTGTCAACAATTCTAAATTCGTATTTGTTGGGAACTGAATTTTTATTAATTCGACGCTGAACATGATATTCAATCATTTTCGGCAAATCTTCGGGGTGAATAAAATCTGTAAACGGACGTTTATTTTCAACTTCGTCTTTGGTATAGCCAAGTGTTTTTTCAAACTCTGGATTAATCAGCGAAATAGTTTTATCAACATCAATAATACAGAATATTGCACCTGTGTTGTTAAACAAAAATCGATATTGTTCTTCGCTTTTTTTGAGTTCATTTTGAATTTGTTTTTGCTCGGTAATATCTTGAATAATTGCCTGTGATCCTGTAAATTCTCCAGATAAATTAAATTGAGGAGCTGCTGAAATTAAAATTAATCTGTTATTTCCATTAGGTTGAACTATGTTGACTTCATAAGCACTTGAAATTTTTTGTTTACGAATTTCGGTTTCTTTGTAAATCAATTCCATATCTTCGATTGGAATAAATTCCGATAAATTTTTCCCAACTAAATTACCTTGTTTTACACCAAATATTTTTTCGGTTTCGGGGTTTGTAAAAATAAAATTTTCGAATTTATCAACAATTCCAATTCCAACATTCATACTTTCGAATAGGTTGCGAAATTTTTCTTCGCTTTCTTTCAATCTTTCTTGAATTAACATTTGGTCTTCGAGAATGCTTAAAAGTGCGTTTTTGGAATGTTCAGATTCTTCGAGTAATTTTATTACATCATTTTCGAGCAATTTAATTTCGGTAATATTACGTGTAATGCTTAAAATATGAGGGACACCATGCAAATTAATTATTTTAGCCGACAATAAACCAATTATTTCAGATCCGTTTTTTAGTTGAAATGTTGCTTCAAAATTTTCGCAATAGCCTTGTTTTTCTAATAATTCCACAACTTTAATTCGATCTTCGTTGGTTTTCCATAGGTTTATTTCGGTAGTTGGTTTTCCAATTGCTTCTTGACGTGTAAATCCTGATATTAACGTAAAACTATCGTTTATATCCACGATTGTTCCGTCGTATACGGTTGTAATTATTGCAGCGTCGGGACTTGTATTAAAAATTAAACGGAGTTCGTCTTTAGATTCATTCAACTCGGAATTTAAACGTTGATTAATCATAACAATTAAACCAAAAGTCCAAAGTATGCCAATAATAAAGGCATCAAGAAATGGCAAGTAATTATATATGCTTTGGGCAAAAATATCTTCGGTATAATTTTTTGTAAAAAATAAATAGAGTCTAAATACAAATACGCTACCATGTATGATAAATACTACAGCGTTAAAATTTGCCATTGTTCTCAAATTTTTATTTCGAGAAACAATACAAGTGTATGCTGAAATAAATGCGAATAGAGCAATTGTCGCTGCAATAATGAACGACCTGATGCGAATATTGTCTTCAATTATCAAAAAATAAACTAAACTTAATGCAAAAATGGAAAAAATGGGAAGTATTAGCTTTAAGTTTGCCGATTTATTAAAGAATTTTCTAACACCAATATAAAGGAAAGCAGCTCCACCAACAATCATGAAATTTTGCACGATAACTACTAATGGAAAAATATTAGGAATATTACGAAAAAACATAGCTGTAAATCCGATTATTTCGGCTAAACACCAAAGAACCCACCAGCCTATTCCTTTATAAATTTTATTTACATAATACTGATGTACAAATATCGAAAGTTGAATTAAGTGAACAATTCCGATAACAAGTATTAGTGTTGGAATGCTTATTTCCATAATTTTATTTTTATTGATTCTCTTTCTTTGTCATTTCAAACTTACTTTTCATTTCGAGTTTCTTGCGAGAGATCCCTATTCTGTGAAACAAGTCAGATTTCTCAATCGCTATCGCTCATTTCGAAATGACAGCCAAACTCCGATTGTCATTTCGAACTTCCTTGTGAGAAATCTCATTTCAATTTCAACTTTTAGATTTCTCGTCGTTTCACTTCCCTCGAAATGACAGCCCAATTTCAATTTGTCATTTCGAACTTGCTGTGAGAAATCTCATTATTTTTAGTTTTCATTTTGACTTTTATAACGAATTGGCTCGTTCAGGCGTTTGAGCAATTCATTCACTTCTTTTTTTAGTTCCATATTTCTATCTTCTCGACCAAGCGTAACTTTTTGCCAGCGTTGCAATTCTTCTAATTGAGCATATTTTTCAGCTTCATTTTTACGTTGTTCGGTAACATCAAGCATGCTGATAACCAAAAAACGGCTTCCATTTTTATCGGTATAATGCGTCATATATTTTTCGCACAAACGCATTTCTCCATCAGTTCTAATAAAATAGAACGAATAATGATGTTCATATTCTTCGCCCATTACAAATTTTGTAAAATTTGAAACTACAAATTCAATACTTTCTGGTGCTATAAATTGTGCAAACGATTCAGAATTGCATAATTCTTCGACTGTTAATTGTCCCATTTTTGCTAATGATTGGTTAGCCCAAACAATTTTAGCATGTTCGTCAACTAAACAAATTGCATTGTGCGAATATTCCGATAATGCTTTAAACCGAGCTTCGCTTTCTTTTAAATTTTGTTCTGATAGTTTTCGGTTTGTGATATCGGTAAATGTAGCGGCGAAAAAGTTCTTTTTAGGACTGTACGCTTTAATTGAATACCACTTTTGAAGCGGAATCGAAAAATCTTCGAAAGCTATTGGGTTACCGGTTAAGGCAACATTACCATATTTTTGAATCCAATTGGCTGGATCATTTTCAATTCCAGGAAATATTTCGCAAACAGTTTTATCAATTACGTCTATTCGCTTTTTTTTGAGCATTTTTTCAAATGCTGGATTAACGTCAATGAATTTATAATCAATAGGATGATGGTTGTTGTCTAAAATAATTTTGTGAAACGCAAAAGCTTCGTTCATATTTTCGAATAAACTCCGATACTTGTGCTCACTTTTAAGAATTTTTTCTTTTGATTCTTCGAGTTTTCTGTTAAATTCGTTCAATTCTTCATTTTGTGATATGTATTCTTCGTTCAAAGCACGGTATTCTTCATTTAGTGCTGTGAGTTCGCTAGTTCTATCTTCGACCAAATTGAGTAAATTATTTTTATATACTTCGATTTGTTTTTCGTTTTGTATTACTGTTGAAAATTTTTCTAAAAGTTCAAAAACTTTTTTAAACGAAATAGGTTTAGCAATAAATCCTTCGACTTGCAAATCAATGGCTCGCATCAAGGTTTCGGAATCATTATTGGCTGCAACAAAAATTACTTTGCATTTCGACGTTTTTCGAATTTCTTGTACCAAATAAAACCCATCGTATTCGGGCATTATAATGTCGGTAATTACTAAATCGATATCGTGTTTATTGAAAATTTCGAGACCTTCTAAAGCATTCGATGCCATATAAAAATTAGCAACGATTGGAGTTATAATATTTGAGAAAAATGTTTGGGTTAAAACATCATCTTCAACGTACAGAACATTAATATCAAACTTATCCATGCATTATTACTTTTTTTCTTTACTTGTCATTTCGTGTTTCTTGTGAGAAATCCAATCCTTTCTGTCATTTCGAACGTATGTGAGAAATCTCATTTCAATTTCAATTTTTAGATTTCTCGTCGTTTCACTTCCCTCGAAATGACAACCAAACTCCGCTTGTCATTTCGAACTTCCTTGTGAGAAATCTCTATTCTTTAATTGTTATAGATTTCTCAATCGCTATCGCTCATTTCGAAATGACAGTCGGTTCGTCGAAATGACAGCTAGTTCGGTATATCATAATTTATTTACTAAAATATTTCTCAAGAACAGGAAACAAATTTTCTTCAGTTAATGGCTTTGTCATAAAATGATTGCAACCCACTTCAAAAGCTAAAATTTCGTTTTCGTCATAAGCAAATGCAGTAACCGATACTATCGGAACATTTTTGTTAAATTTTCGAATCTCGATGGTAGCTTCTAGCCCTGTTTTTTCGGGCATTCGGTTATCCATTAAAATAACATCGATATTTGCGTTTGTTTTACAAATATCGATGGCTTCTTGACCGTTTAAGGCTCTGATTATATTTATGTTGGTTTCCTCCAGATAACATTGAAGAAGAAAGTAATTGCCGTCGTCATCTTCGGCAACTAGAATTGTTTTATTTGTCCAATTATATTCCATTTATGAGTATATTAAGTTCTGATTATTCGTATATACGCAAATGAAGTAAAAAGTTTCATTAAATTACAATTATTTCCATCAACAATCAATGTTTTAAAGCTTTTTTCTTTTCTGAGATTTCTCATATAAATTCGAAATGACAACTGGTTTATCGCTTTATTCATTTTTTTCCATTGTTATATTTTTCTTTTTTGTTGTCATTTCGAACTTCCATTTTTTTTGTCATTTCGAACTTGCTGTGAGAAATCTGTTTTGCTCTACCTTACAAAAGCAAGAAACAATTTAGATTTCTCGTCGTTTCACTTCCCTCGAAATGACAGCCAAGCGACTGATTGTCATTTCGAACGTATGTGAGAAATCTCTATTCTTTAATTGCCATAGATTTCTCAATCGCTACCGCTCATTTCGAAATGACAGCCATGCTTAAATTCTACTTTACGAACTTTACATACTTTCAACTTTACAAACTTATTTATGGTGAAAAAATTAAATCATCAACATCAATATTTTGCCCATCGCTTACGAGAATTGAGCGTTCAACAAATGATTTTAGTTCGCGAATATTACCAGGCCAACTGTGTGCTAATATTTTACGATATGCTTCAGCTGTAAAAATCTTGTTTTGCATTTTGTTTGATTTACAAAATTCGTTTACAAAGTATTTACAGAGAATAATCACATCATTTCCTCTTTCACGCAAAGGCGGAAGTTGAATTAGAAAAACCTGTAATCGATAATACAAATCTTCGCGAAATGTGCCTTCTTTAACCGATTGAGCTAAATTTTTGTTGGTTGCTGCAACAATTCTCGTGTTTAATTGAATTTCTTTGTTGCTCCCTAAACGTGTAATTATATTATCTTGCAAAACTCTAAGCAGTTTTGTTTGCATATTTAAGTCAAGTTCTCCAATTTCGTCTAAAAAAATTGTTCCATCGTTTGCTTCTTCAAATTTTCCGGTACGGCGACTATCGGCTCCTGTGAATGCTCCTTTTTCATAACCAAAAAGTTCACTTTCAACTAAATCGTCGGGTAATGCAGCAATGTTTACTGCAACGAATGGCTTTTTTCTACGATCTGAATTGAAATGTATTGCTTTGGCAACCAATTCTTTTCCTGTTCCGCTATCTCCCGTAATTAAAGTTAAAATATTGGTTTTTTCGACCTTTTGAATGAGTTTTAAAACTTTCATTATTGCTGGACTTTCGCCAATAATATGTTCGTAATTGCTACGATTAATGATTTGTTCTTGCCAGTATTCAACCTGTTTTTTAAGAACAACTGTTTCGGCAACATTTTTTATTGCATTGACCAATTCTACAATTGCGTTTTGACTTTTTACAATGTAATTTTTTGCACCTTTGTTATAAGCATCAACAACTACATTAACGTCGTTTTGACCCGATAAGAAAATGATTGGAATCTGCGGTTTTGTTTTTTTGATTTCGTCGAGTAATTGAATCCCGCTAACATCTTGCAAATTGTAATCAAGCACAACTATATCTGCATCGTTTGTTTTTACAAATTCTAAAAAATCTTTTCCTGAAAGAAATGTAGTTACGTCATACTTTTCTTCCATCATCAGATTCATCGAAAGAAGTTCCAACAAAGAACTGTCGTCGTCAACCAATAATATCTGAATGTGATTATTCATCTGTTTTAAAATTTAAATATTTTCGAAGATTTAATTAAAATTCCAGCAGATTCAATCTTAATTAAATAATTCCCTCGATTTAAATTTTCTAGATTTTTGCTGATATGAATACGATTAAAACCTTCGTTTATGTTTTCGGTTATTGTAAATATTATTCTCCCGCTCATGTCGGTAATAGCAATTTCAATTGTTTCATCAATCGGACTTGTAAGGTCAACATTAATTATTTCTGCGAACGGATTAGGATAAATGTTGTTTACAATGATATCAGCTTGGTTTGTTTTTTCTCTTTTAATCGAAATCGGTCCAAAAAACTCGTATCGTCCATCGAAGTCAACTTGTTTTAGTCTATAAAATACCACATTATAATCGTCTAAGTTGTAATCATTGCTTGAATAATCGAGTCGAACAAATGAATTTCCAGCACCAGTTATATTATCAATTTTGGTGTACGTAAAGCCATCAAAACTTTTTTCCAAGTCAAAATGGCTATTGTTTTTTTCGCTAAAAGTTGACCAACGAATTTCAACTTTATTGTCCAACTGCAAGGCTGTGAAGCTAATTAAATCAACTGGAAGCGAGAAGTCGATTTCACTGGTTGTGCTGATTGATAAAAATGCGTCCATATTGTCAATGTTATTGTAACTAGCCTTAACCCAATCGTCGGATGCAGCTTCGCTTATGATTGCAAGTTCATCGATAATGCCATTGAAAGGTAAATTTCTTAAAGCATTGTTGTAGTTTTGTTCGAGTTGTGCACCAATATTTATTCCTCCGTTTGTATTTCGCACAATTAGCGATTGGTTTGAAGATGTGCTAAGTTCGCCGTTGATAAATATTTTCATTCCTGTTTGACTCCACGAGGCTACAACATGATACCAAGTATTTATGTTAATTTTATCCGAAAATATTTTTCTCTGAGTATTCTCATCGTTAATTGCAAATAGAATTCTGTCGTTGTTCCACAATTGTAAACTGAATGCTTCGTCTGACCAATTTTTTTTGTCTCCTTTGTGAACAATTCCGCCATAATGCTTGTACTCGTCTAAATAAATCCAAGTTGAGATTGTTCCTTCGAGTTGAAAGTCGAGAGAACTGTCGCTATTTATATGCACATGTTTAGTGCTTCCGTCGGGATGTATTCCCTTTAATAATTTTGCATTACTAAGAGATGGATTTTGATTATTTCCTCCATTATTATTGTAAGCTGAAGCGTCGGAAAATGTTCCGTCAAATTCCCAAACTCCAGAATATTTTTGTGTCCAAACACTATCGTTGTTATGGATTGTATTAACGAGTTCGTTTCCAAAAGTCAAGGTAACGAGAGTTGGAGTTTCAGCAAATAATGTATCAATTAAAATCCATATTTTTAAATCGCCGGTTTCGGGATTATATTCTTTAATTTTATGGTTAAACTTGGTGGATAGGTTTGCATTTAACACCGAAATATCGGTAGCATCGATTAATTCAATTTTTCCGCCAAAACTTTTGTGTTTGAAATCGTTTTCGTGAAATTCGACATACAATGTAAAATTCGTTAAATCATTATTTATGAATTCATTAGAATGAATCGTAATATCTTTTCTCCACTTATACGAAGCTATTAAAGAATTTTCGTTACTATACATATTTTTCACAACGCCTAAATTGTTCATCCAAATTAGGATAATAACCGTAAAAACACTTAGTCCGCCAGCAACGGAACTCCATAAAATTACTCTTCGTAATTTTAGTTTTTGAGTTGTTTTAACTTTTGTTTTAAGCTGTAGTTTTGGTTTCATAACATTAATGTGTTAATGTGCTAATGTTTTAATGTGCTAATGTGTTAGTTCGGGTTTAAGCATTTTAGTTCATTCGTTTTTTAAAATATCAAATTAGCACATTCGTAAATTATTTAATTAATTCATTAAGCAATATACTGAAAGTAGTGCCCTCATTTAATCGGCTTTTTACCTTAATTTCGCCACTAAGTTTTTTAACTAGTTCGTTGCAAATTACTAAGCCTAAACCGGTGCCTTTTTCTTTATTTGTTCCCAAATTTGTTGGATTTGTGTTCGGATTGAAAAGTTTGGCTGCAACTTCATCTGACATTCCTACGCCATTATCGACAATGTTTAGTTGAATATTTGCGGGTGTTCGAAATGCTTCGATTTTTATGTTTCCGCCTGTTTGAGTAAATTTAATAGAATTAGAAACCAGATTCCTAATAATAGTATTTAAGGCTATTTCGTCGAACTCGAATTCTAGATTTTCGGGAATATTGTTAAAAATCGTTATGTCTTTTTTATCGGCATTTAGTTTAACCAATTGAATGGTAGAGCTTAAGGCTGCTGCTAAATTATGAGTTTTTATATCGAATTGAAAGCGATTGCTTTGAATTTTAGCCCAATTAACCAAATTTTCGAGCAATTGCGAACCTTGTAAACTGTTTTTGGAAATATGTTCAAGCATTAAATTAAGCTTTGAGTTTGATGAATCTAATTGTTTCGATATCATATCGGCAAACCCTGAAATATTTACAAATACGCCTCTTAAGTCGTGTCCAATGATGGAGATTAATCGGTTTTTAAAAATACTTTCTTCGTTAAGTTTATCTTTGGTTAATTTTAAATCTAAATGCGTTTTTACTCTTAGCAATAATTCTTTTTCGTTGAATGGTTTTGATATGTAATCAACACCGCCAACATTAAATCCTTTAATAATATCTTCGTATTGATTTCGAGCCGATAAAAAAATAATTGGCACATCGTTAAAAGTTGACATGCTTTTAATTTTCTCGCATAGCGAAAAACCGTCCATGTCAGGCATATTTATATCAAGTAAAATTAAATCGGGAATCGAAGAGCTGATTGCCTCAAGAGCTTCAGTTGCATTTGTAGCAAAAATTACATCATATTCGTTTTGCATCAAAATATTACCTACAACTTGAAGATTCTGCATTGTGTCGTCAACTACTAATATTTCAGGAATTTTACTCATTCAATTTTTGATTTAATTTTTTTTCGAAATCGCTTACTAATTGTTTTATTTGTAAAATATTGATGCTATTACAAGCAAGTGATAGTTGAGTCCCAAGTTCGATTAAGCAATTTACACTATGCAAATGTCCTAATTTTAGAATTTCGTCGGAGAATTGTTTTACTTTATTGATTGAAAGTCGGCTCTTGATTTCTGTTACCGTTTTTAATAAGCTTGTAACATCTAATTCTTTTGGGATGCTATCGTGTAATGGCTGATGTGTTTTTTCTTTTGTTTGAATTTTATCTTTTTTACTATGATTCAAGAATCTTGCAAGTTCTGTAACGAGATCTTGTTCCATGATTGGTTTTTTCAAAAAACCATCGCAGTTTTCATTTATTGAATCGATTTCATTTTTAAATGATGATGCAGTTAAAGCAATGATTGGAATTTGATTCAATTTATGACTTATTTTAATTTCTTTTGAAGCAGTTATTCCGTCTTTTTCGGGCATATGGATATCCATCAATATTAAATCGGGGTTTTCGGCAATAGTTTTTTCTACGGCTTCGATTCCATTTACAGCTTCAATAATGTTTAAATTGTAGTTTTCTAGCAAGCCCTTAACAACTTCTCTATTAACAGTAGAGTCTTCGACCAATAATATTTTCTGATTTTCGAATCGAATTACGAAATCATGAAAGTTGATTTTTGATTGATTAACCGACTTTACGGCTTGAATATTTTTTAGTTTTACTTTGAATGAACTTCCTTTACCCAATACGCTTTTCAGCATAATTTCGCCATTCATCATTTCAACCAATCGTTTGGTAATAGCTAATCCTAGTCCAGTGCCTCCATATTGTTTTGTAATGGCATTGCTTTGTTGTTGAAAAGCTTGAAAAATTCGTTCGCTATCATCTAATGAAATTCCAATTCCAGTATCTCGAACTTCGAAAATTGCGTCGAATTTACTTTGTTTATTCTCAGTAATACTAATGTCAACCTGAATACTTCCAGTATGTGTAAATTTGACAGCATTTCCGATTAAATTAAACAATACTTGACGCAAGCGTGTTTCGTCGATTAAAATGCTTTCAGGAAATGATGAGGGAATGTTTATGATAAAAGTTATTCCTTTGCTTTCGCATCGGAGTTTAAATATTTGTTCGATGTTGTTTATAAAATCATATACCATTATTGGCTCGTAGTGTATTTCCATTTTGTTCGATTCAATTTTTGACAAGTCTAAAATGTCGTTAATCAAACTAAGTAGCGAGTTTCCGCTATTAATAATTCCATTTACGTAGTCATCAACATTGGTGTTTTCGGGAAGTCTTTTTTTCAAAATTTGAGCAAAACCAATAACCGCATTCATGGGTGTTCGAATTTCATGCGACATGTTCGCTAAAAATTCGGATTTCGATTTGTTTGCTGCATTCGCTTTTTCAACGGCATCTTTTAGGGCTTCGTCGTTTAATTTGCGGTCGGTTATATCGACAGAAAAACCGATAACTCCAACTATTTCGCCATTTGAATTTCGATAGGGAATTTTATCGGTTTCCATCCAACGAGTTCCTATTGCACTATTCATTTGTTCAATAATTGTTGTTTTTCCGACCCCTGTTTCGATAACTTCTTTATCGTCTTTCCAATATAATTCAGCCTGTTCTTTTGGAAACAATTCGAAAGAAGATTTTCCTTCTAGCTCTTCTTTTTTAACATGCATAATATCAGCAAAGGCTTTATTCGCTCTTACAAAACGATTTTCGGTGTCTTTGTAATAGATTAGTGCGGGAATATTATCAATTATAACTTGCAATTCTTCTTGTAACTGAGATAAAATTTGTTCGTTCTTTTTACGTTCGGTAATATCTTCTTTTACGGCTATAAAATGTGTGATTTCGTTTTTATCGTTCTTTATCGAAGTAATTGATGCATTTTCCCAATATATATCACCATTTTTTTTAATATTCTTGAATTCACCTTTCCAGTCATCCCCTTTTATCACAGTATTCCATAAGTTTTTATAAAATTCGTCGTTGCTATACCCGCTTTTTAAGATTCTCGGATTCTTACCTTTTGCTTCTTCCTTAGTGTAGCCTGTGAGTTTTTCAAAATATGTATTAACGTATTCAATATTTCCTTCTTTATCAGTTACAACAATGCTTGAAGATGCATTTTCGAGGGCTTTTGTTAATTTTTTCAATTCGTCTTGCCTCTCTATTCTCTCGCTAATATCTCTGATAATTGCAACAACATGCCACTTATTTTTAATATTTACCGACGACATTGATATTTCGACTGGAAAAGTGCTAGAATCTTTCCTTAAAGCTGTTAACTCATAGTTTAATCCATCAGTATATTTTTCTCCATTTCGTTTAAATTCAGCGAAGGCTGAAAGGTGAGCTCTGCTAAACAAAAATATTTTGTTAATTGGTAGGGATAAAGCTTCTTGAAAAGTATATCCAAAATATTTTTCGGCTTTGTTGTTCCATAAAATTATTTTTCCGTAACGATCGATTACAATAATTGCATCGTGAGCCGATGAAGTAATATTTTTAAGTATCTCTTCGTTTTCATTAAACTTATTTTCTAGTTCTTGCTGAGCAGAAATATCTTCAAAACTTTCGATTCCGCCTACAATTTTTCCGTCTTTATCTAATATACAATTTACATTTTTTCGTATGGTTTTTGCCTCTCCATTTTTGCTTATGATAGTACATATTTTGTTAAAAATAGGTTTCTTAAAATTAGGATTCATTAGTCCACACTCTTCACGACACGGCGAATTGGCAAAAATAAGACAAGAATTTCCTATAATTTCTGCCTGAGTATAACCAATAATTTCTAAGGCTCGTTTGTTAATTAATTGAACATTTTTATTTATATCGACTACAAAAACACCGCTTGGAATAAGGTCAAGCAAGGTTTCAGAAAAACTATTTCCCGATATTTCGTTAAATAAACAAGTATATTTTCCAATAATATTTTCCATTATCGTATAAGATTAAATGTTCCTTTTTTGCTTAAAATTTCATTTTCGTAAGTTTCTATTTTTATAAAATAAACATAGGTGTCGCTTTCTTGTTCTTTTCCTTTGTATGTTCCATTCCATCCTTTATCTAATAATTCATCGTAGCTATAAACCAGTTCACCCCATTTGTTATAAATATTATATTCGAGAATATTTTTCAAGCCCCAACCTCTAGGAGTTATAAATTCATTAACCCCATCTTTGTTTGGAGTAAAAACTGTTGGTAAATCAACGGTATATTCTTTTCGAACATCTACTGCAATTTCTTTACTTATAACAAAACAATTATTGACATCTTCGATTGAAACTGTATAAACAGTTGATTCCATAGGCTTTGATGTTGGATTATTGCAATTTACGCATGACAAATATGTTTCGGGTATCCAAACAAAAGTTCCTTCTTGATCGGAATTCGCAATAAGTGGAGCTAAATCACCAATAATAAGCGTTGTGTCATTTGAAACATGCAAGACTGGAATTTGTTGAACTGATACTTTTATAGAATCAATATTCGAGCACCCTTTTGAATCGGTTCCATTAACAGAATACGTAATTGTAGAATCGGGCGAAACAATGGGATAGTTTTCAGTGATTGTATCTATGCTTGAAAACCAAAGATATTCGACACCTCCACTTGCTTGCAATTGCAATTCATCACCACGACAAATCAACGTATCGTGTGAAGCAATAATCGTTGGGAGCGAATGAATGATTATATTTTTAGAAATCGAATCTTTACATCCATCGCTACCAAGGGTAATAAGTTTTATGGGATATATTCCAGAATTATCGAAAAAATAAACAGGGCTAATCTCTGTAAATTCTTGATTATTGATTGTCCAAAAATACTGGTCAGTTCCTACCGAAATATTCGTAAATTCGATTGGATATGTTTCGCAAATACCAGATGTTTCAATCGTAAAATCAGCAACAATTAAATTAATATATATTGAATCTATCAATGTTATATTACAAGTATTAAGCGAATCGCTGTAGAGAATTAATGATGGATAAATTGTTCCAAACATGTTGTAAGTGTGAAAAATAGTGTCGCCATATTTGATGGTTCCATCTCCCATATCCCATTTAAAATCGTAAATATTCATTTCATTTTTTAACGAGAACTCATTTTCAACTCCTTTGCAAATTACGGTAGGCTTCGAAATTTCGGCATATGGTCCACCAACATGAATGTATGCTGGTTTGATAATAGAATCAGCACATCCAAACGCAGTTGAAATTTTTAACGATAAATTGAAATCTCCAGGTGTAATATAACTATGTGTAGGCGATTCAATCGTTGATAATGTATTATCCCCAAAATTCCATTCGTATGTTAATGGCGAGCCAGCAATGCTTAGCGATGAAAATTTAACCAAAAACGGATAACAGTCGGAGTATGTTGTATCAGTAATGAATTCAGCAACAGGATAGTCCTGAATTCGAATATAATCGCTTAGCGAAATAGTTGTATCGCAACCACCGTCGTATGAAACTTTCAGATTGACATCGTAATTTCCTGAGTTTTGATACAAATGGCTTACTTCGTTTTCAATTGAATGTGTACTGTCGCCAAAATTCCAATTATAATTAAGCCCGATATCGTTTAAATCTTTAAATAGAATACTATCACCTAAGCAACTATTTTGAGGATAAATTGAGATTTGAGGATTCGGTTTTTTGGCCTCAATAAAATCTTCAATAACCAGTAAATCAGAACACCCAAGCGTATCTACTACGGACAACGAAACATCGTACTTTTTTCTTCCTGTAAAAGTATGGACTGGATTATTATTGTTCGAGTTTCCATTTCCTTCAAAATTCCAAACACTTCGATAAATCGTATCGGAATTCGTTTGATTTATGAAATGAGCGGTAAACGGAACACAGCCGGAATTTGTATCTGCCGTAAAACTTGCTTCAGGTTTATAAATTTTGACATAACGAGTCATGGTGTCAATACAACCGTGAATATCGGAAACAATTAAGCTAATCGCAGTTTTCCCTTTTTGATTGAAAGTGTGTTCAATTTCTAAATTTGAATACATGGTTTCATTATTTTCGGGAAAGTACCATTGATATTTTTTTGGCTGATTGTTAGAAAAATAATTATAGGCTGCATCTTTTGAATTAAATGGGTTGAAACTAACTTCCAAACCAGGACAGCCAATCGTTTCGCTTAACGTAAAAATTGCTTGCGGCTTTCGTACATAAATAAGTTTTTCGTACACATAAGCACAGTCGTTATTTTCGTTTATTGCGGTCAGAATAACGGTATAATCTCCACTTTGAGCGTAAGTATGCGTAACGGTTTCTTGATTTGTATAATCGACATCGTTATCACCAAATTGCCAATACCAATGAGTTGCGTCAATTATGTTTCCTTCAAAAGTTACGGAGTATGAATTTTCACAATTTTGAATAACTTCAAACGAACATAAAGCACCTTCGGTATAAACAATATCCTGTTCTAAATAAGTGTCGCTCCAACAACCATTGTATGCAACTGCTAGCGAAGTACTGAAAGACCCAACAGAATTTACAAAAAAATGATTTACATCTTTAGCTGTTGAAAATGTGCCATCGCTAAAAATCCAGTGGTATTCGTTTATTAAATCTAAATCGGATGAAGTGTTAACAAAATTGAAGGCATAGTTTGCACACATTTCTGTAATTCCTTGAACTTCGAAATTTGCAATTTGCTCGCTTCCAACTGAAACATCAACATTATATTGATTCGAACAACCTAATTCAGTGGTAATTAAAAGAGACGCATGATATTCTCCCACTTCGCCAAATGTATGAGAAACATTATTCAAGTACGAATACGTACTGTCGCCAAAATCCCAAAAAATTGATGAAATTGAATCAAATTCAGAATCGTATATGCTTTCGTTTGTAAAATTAACGATTACAGGAAAACATCCTTCAACTTGCGAACTGTATGACATCGAATTATTGGGTGTGCAATAAGCTCTTGGAACGGATATTATAATATTTTTTTCTTTAACTATTGTATCTGAGCAGCCAAAAATATTTTTAACTATCAGCGTATCGTCAAATTCTATTCTATTTCCAAGTTCCAACGAATAAATAGAAACAGGATTTTGCTCAAACAAATTATTGTGATTGCCCAAATGCCATTCCCAAAAACTTGCATTTTCCGATAAATCAGTAAAATGAACTTCAAGCGATTCGGTACAAGCGTAATTAACATCCGTTGTGAAATTTGCTTTGATTTTGGCAATATTAAGCGTGTCGATAAACTCGTCGATGCAATTATTCGTATTTCTTACGGTTAATGTAACTATATAATCACCATCTGTTTCGTAAAAATGTGAAGGATTGTTAAGTTCCGAAGTGCTTCCATCTCCAAAATCCCACAAGTATGTACCGGCATTAATCGATAAATCATTAAAAAATATTTCTTCATTTACACAAAATGTATCTTTCACGATTTCGAATCGTGATTCGATGTTTGCGATGCTGAAAATTTCTTCTCGAACGAGTGTGTCGGAACAAGAATATTGGTTAGTTCCTATCAAGTTAACATTGTAGTTACCTGTATTTTCGTAGATATGACTTGGGGAAATATCTCCAGATGTACTTCCATCTCCAAAATTCCACAAATACGAAGTCTCGAATTGTGAAATGCTATTATTTATAAAATAAACCGTTGCAGGAGTATCGCAAAAAAAAGTATCCGTAACTGTAAAATTTAGGTGCGGTCTTTCAACTACACTAATGTAATTATTTTTAAACGTCGAGTTTTCACATCCGTTATTATCCGAAACCTTAAGCGATATTTGATAAAATCCGGATTCTGAATACAAATGCTGGGGTTCGTTTTCAAAACTCATGTTTCCATCTCCTAATGTCCAAATAGAAGTGTTTATTCCTACCGATGACGTAGATTTGTTGTCAAACGATATGCTTAATGGGACACAACCTTGATTTGCTCCTATCGTCGCAAAATCGACAGTTGGCTTAGGGTAAACTGTTATATAATTTACCATTGTTAATGTATCCCGAAGTGAGTCGTTAAATGCGATTAGCGTTACGGTATATTTTCCAGGTAAAATGTATGCGGCTTGCGGATTAACTAAAGTTGAAGTGTTTCCATTTCCAAAAAACCATTGATATGATAAGCTATCTTGGTTTAGCGATTGGTTGTTGAAATTAACTAATAAAGGCACACAGCCGCTAACTTTATTCGACATGAAATTAGCAATTACTTGTGCATTTAAAGAGTTTGCCAAAAAGGTAAAAACAAGTATTTTAAATATAAGTTCTTTGTACATTTCAGGTGGTTATAAACTATTAATAAAAATACAGTTCTTTTGAGCAGGAATTAGACTTGTAAAAACGTAAATTATTTCTACGTGTTTTTACCTATAATTGATGTTTACAAAATGATCTTGCAAAATGTAAATTAATTATTTAAAACAAATAGTCATTTGAATAAATGTAATGTAACACATAAAGTCGCAGGAATAAATGTGATTTAATGAATGAAATTCAAAAAGTATGAAATTTATTTCTCTGCATTTTCAGCAAAGAACGACATATCAGTGTCAGTTATAATTTTTAGTTCTGTGCGTCGATTTAATTTTCTTCCATTTTCATTATCAGAACCATCGGGATTTATGTTAAATGCTATCGGATTTGATTCTCCGTAACCTATTGCAATTAATCGATTATATGAAATGCCCATATCAACTAAAAAATCGACAACTGCCTCGGCTCTTTTTTGCGATAATATTTCATTATATTCCTCTGCTCCATGATTATCAGTATGAGATAGTATTTCGATTCGTACTTCGGGATTTTCTAGCAAAAATGGCAAAAGCTTATCTTTAATGGCATTCTGAGCATTCGCAGTTAAATTGATATCATCGAATTCGTAAAAAATGTCCTCAAGAATCATAGGACTTACTGGTGTTCCATAAAGCCCGATTGATGCTGTAAGTGTTGTATCTTGTGTTGCAGAAAACACTTCAAATTCATCGCTCTGGTAATCATCAACAACAAGTTTATATTTTTTATTTACATCAACATGAAATGAAAAATATCCCTCAATATCAGTTGTATCCGTTTTTACATAAATAAGTTCTTCTCCATCGACGTAAAACAGTGAAACATTAATTTTACTTAGCATCGAGTTTTCTTTAAAATATGATGCATAATTATTTGCATCGGCAAAATAAACATTACCCCTTAAGTCGATTGTTGTTGGTGAAATAATTTTAAAAGAATATATATCATCACAGCAAGTTCCTATTTTACCGGTTGCAAGATCTTCTCGATTTGAAACCAACAAACCTGACATAGAATTATCGTTGTACGAATAATATAAATCATCGGATGAAGAGTTAATCGGAGCTTTCAAATTTTCAGGTTCGCTCCACTTTCGTTTCGAGCCACACGAGGAAAATACATCAAGTCCGCCAAGTCCTGGATGTCCATCGGAACTAAAAAACAAAATATTATTTTCTGTATCTACAAAGGGTGTTATTTCATCGTATTCGGTATTTATTTTTCTCCCTGCATTTACCGGTTCGTAAAATAAATTTGTTTTAATGTTATACTCTGCATACCAAATATCTTTTTCTCCCTGCCCATCTGGTCTATCTGATACAAAATAAATTATATCGGCATTTTTGCTATTTTTTCCCACGCATGGGTGTGTTGATGTGAAATTTGCTAAGTTAATTTTATTTCCGAGCTTAACCGGCTCATTCCATATCCCATTTTTATTAACCGAAACATATATTTCACAAATAATTTTATTTTGCCAATTTTCACTACATTTTGTAAAATAAAAACGTTTTTTATCAGGCGAGAAACAGCCATTTCCAACATTATCGCCCCTCTTGGCAATTTCGTTAAATGCTCTTTCTTTCGTCCATATATTTTCATTTAAAGTTGCTTCATAAAAAACAGTTTGCAAACTATCGTTACCATCATCGTTAAATGCTGAATATAAAATAGTTGTGTCATTAACAAAAACGGGCGAATATTCCGAATAATTTTGATTTATCGTTTCACCAAATCGGCTTATTTCAGTTGTATGCGTCTGATCTGAAGCTAAGTCAATTCCGAGAATTTGTGCTTGATATTGTTTCCTTATTTTTTTATAAAAATCTGACTTTTTTCCTTCTTTTTTAAATTTTTCAAAAAACTCTTCGGCAAGGTCATAATTTCCATCCATTTTAAGCATCAAAGCATAATAATATAAAGACTTTAAATTTTTTCGAGGATTTATTTCGTAAGAATATTTGTACCATTTCATTGCATCAGTGTACAAGCGAAGTTCTCGATATAATCCAGCTAAAACATAAGCATACCTTGAATCCTCTGGTTTATGTGTTAAATAATGCTCTAAACATTGTATTGCAAATTCAATATTTCCAACACGAATCGCACTTTGAGCAAATTTTTTTGCTTGTGATGTTGACAATGTAGCAATTTCAATTTGCGAAAAACCCAAGGTTGAAATCAACATTAACAAACTTAATACTAGCGTTTTCATAATTTACCTCCTTTAAAATCGGACACATTTACGTTTACTTTTATCAAGATTTGTATAGATGCCTCTGTATCGAAGCATAATTTCGATTGCCCCTGCATTGCTATTGATATACTTGACTGACGAAACGGTATAATCGTAACTTAACGAAAGAGTTAAGTTTTGAATTTCGAAACCACCCGAAAGAATAATAGCATCGGAAACTCTATCAAAGCCGGTTCTAAAATATAGTCCGGCAAAAAAATCATTTACTTTTAATTCATCTCCAAGTTTGTAGTTAAATTTTATCATGTTCCCAATTAAAATTTCAGATGCTTTTCTTTGATTATTGTAAATAATGATAGGTATGGTTCTAATCGATTTTGTTAGGTTTATTTCGACTTCTGTATGAATGACTTTCCTTGTATTAACGACATTATCGCTACTTTCAAGCAAAGAATATCTCGGATTGTTAAAATTATAAATCGCAAAACCGACCAATGGTTTAACATTTTCGTACTCTTTTTTCCAAATAAATCCGGTATTTAATACTAGATTGTTAGTGTTTTCATTCGAAAAATAATCACCACTTTCTAATTGCGAATTAAAATATCCCGAATATACATCATATTGATCAGGAAGAGTTACAGCATCAAATGATAATGCTTTTGAAAGATATCCGATTTGAAAGCCAAAATGGAAGCTGTTAAAATTTATTTTTTCGTGATATGCTCCGCTTAAAACGATTTGGGTAGTAGAAAACTTCAACACTCCCGAATTTTCGTGAAGAAGAAAAAAACCACCTCCAAAGTTTTTGTTAAAAACATAAAATTGTTTTTCTCCTTGCAAAAAATACGTCTTAAAAGGAACGCTTATGTTTTTCCACTGTGTGCGATAGATATTTGTAATCTGCCAATCGGCATTACAATTACTTGTGTTAGCCGGATTAACATTCATCAACGAGATATATTGCTGGCTAAAATGACTATCCTGCGAAAAAATGCTTTTGCATAATATTATCAAAACGAATAATATCAAGTATTTGATATCTGACTTTGTAATTTGCATAATAATTTCTTTTGTTCAAATTTACTCTCCTGAACAAGAAATAGAATCTATGTAATTGCCTAATTTTTATCTACGTGTAAATGAGTAGAGATTGAATCTGTTTTTTGATGTTACATTGAATACCGTTTGATGTAAATTTGAATACCATAGTACAAACATATAGATACAGCAATACTTTCAGCTAATATATAGCATGAAAAAATAATCTATCTAACTCAAGTATAACCGACTGATAATTAATTGATTGCAATCTTGTATTTTAGGCTTATTTACTGCTAAACAAAGTTAGAGGCTTATTTCTAATCTTTATACTATTGGCAATTGGTATAAATGCGATTCTTTTTAGGCACAGTCGGTTTTTTCAAGTTTTTGTTACAACATACATTCAAAAGATTAATAAAAGCGGGACAAGCCCGCTTTTAATGATTAGAACTCGATTTGATTTTCGATTTCGCTGATTTTTGAAACCAATGCTCCGTTAATTGCTTCAACTACTTTTGCAAAAACTTCCGAATTTGACGTTTTAAAAGTATTTCCGCTTTCATCAGTCAACACAATGTTTTCAGAAAATTGATTTGCCCCAACCACAAACGAAGCTAATTTTTTGCGACTTGCTTCGAGTTTTTCTCGCTTTTCGATTAGCGTTTTAAGGTTTTCTACTTTCTCAATTTTTTGCTCTAAAGTCAATTGAGGTTTAATTTCAGCAACAGGAGAAACAAGAAATTGTTTCTGCTTGGTTTTAACTTCGGTAGTTGCAGAACTAACCGTTTCTTTGTTTACGTGTTCCGGCTTAACGACTTTAATCTCGTTTACAGAAATGTTTTTAACATCTTCTTTACTTGCAGAACCGTTTTTCTTTGCGTTTTCGATTTTTGTTTCCATGATAATAAAATTTTTAAATTTTATTGGAAGTTCATACGTATATGAAGGAGATTTTGAACCTTATAATATTACAGCAACAAATCAAACTCCTTTTTTCAAGTAATAAAGGACATTTTTCCATTCCCAGCAGTGTCTCCTGCAAGGGACACTGCGTAATTGAACGCAGAGTTCAAAGGAATTGAAACTCTGCTTGAAAAAAAAATTATAAGCTAACTCAGACATTCTTCCAAACCTTTCCAAAAGTTTTAAAACTTTTGGAAAGGTGAAAAATGAATGCCAAATGGCACAAATTCATTTATTTTTGAAGTAGAAATTATAAAAAATACTCCTTTTGAACAATTCGAAAAATTCTGAATTTAACAAAAAAATAACATTTTAGCTTTCGTCTTTTGGTTTGAAAACCACAAAAAATAATTATATTTGAAAATTATTAATTTAGGGAGTTTATCCACTATAAAAATTATACTTAACTAAAAATTACATTATGAGAAATTTTACACAAACAAGAAAAATGTTTCTCGGGTTTAACATTTTCATGCTACTTATGCTGATGAATGTTAGTACTTGGGGACAAGCAACACTTCCACATCACGATCCAATTAATTACACAATTGGGCAGTCTTTATCTTCGCAAAGTGGTTGGACGGTTTCAAATACCGGCGATTCATTGTTAATTGCTAGCGGAAATCTTTCGAATGCAGGTTTACCAACATCAACAGGAAACAAAGTTACTTTTGATGGAGCGGGAATCGATGCAGCAAAATTGTTCACACAACAAACAACAGGAACCGTATATTATTCATTTTTAATGAATGTAACAGCACTTGGTTCTCTTAATGCTACAGGAGGTTATTTCACAGCATTTACCGAAGGAACATCAACAACTTTTGGAGCTACGGTTTGGACAAGATTAAATGGAGCTGGCTATGATATTGGAATTAGTCCAAAAACATCTGCAACAACAGATATTGCTTGGTCAACAAGCTCATACGCAGTAAATACAACCATATTGGTTGTCGTTTCTTACGAATTTGTTACGGGTACTGCAAACGATGTAGTTAGGGTTTTTGTTAATCCTACTCCTGGAGCATCCGAGCCTGCTGCTACAATTACAGCAACAAATGCTGGAGGAACAGACTTAACAAATGTAAATCGAATTTTAATTCGTCAAGATAGCTCAACAGAAACTCCATCTATTGAAATGGACGAGTTAAGAGTTGGAACTTCATGGGCAGATGTAACTCCAGTTGGTGTTACAAATCCTGTAACAAGCATTACTGTTACAAGTGCAAACGATTCTACCACTATTTCAACCGCAGGAGGAACATTACAAATGTCAGCATCGGTTCTTCCAGTTAACGCAGATATTTCAACTGTAACTTGGACTGTTATTGAAGGAACTGGTTTTGCAAACATTAGCGAAACAGGTTTATTAACTGCTGTTTTAAACGGAACGGTTACTGCTAGAGCTACTGCTGACGATGGTAGTGGAGTTTATGGCGAAAAAACAATCACATTAAATAATCAAAACCCTCCTGTTTTAGTATCAAGTATTACGGTTACAGGAGCTGCTGGAGTTGACACTATTACAACGTATCACGGAACTTTACAAATGAGTGCCGAAATATTGCCTGTTGATGCAACAGATGCTACGTTTACATGGTCGGTTACCAATGGAACGGGTACAGCAACAATTAGCTCGACAGGATTATTAACTGCTGCTACTGATGGTGTTGTAACAGTTGTTGCAACGGCTAACGATGGTTCAGGTGTAACTGGTTCATTAGATGTTACTTTATCTAATCAGGTTATTCCTGTAACAACAATTTATGATATTCAATATACAACTGCAAGTGCTGGAGATTCTCCACTAGTCGGTCAACTTGTTACGGTAACAGGTATTGTAACTGGATTACATTATAACTATGCTGGTGGAACATATAGAGGATATTTTATTCAAGATGCAGTTGGTGCATGGAATGGTGTTTATGTATATAGTAGTGCAAATACTCCAACAGTTGGAGATGAGGTTACTCTTACTGCAACCGTTTCGGAATATAATGGTTTAACTGAATTAACAGGTGTAACAAATTATACCCTTAACTCATCTGGAAATACTTTACCAACCGCAACAGTTCATTCTACTGGAGATCTTGCAAAAGAACCTTACGAAGGAGTTCTTATTAGAGCACAATTTGCTGAATGTACAACAGCTCCTACTACTTACAACGATTTTACAGTAAACGATGGAACAGGAGACTTAAACGTAGATGATGATATTTTTGAATTTACTCCTACTGTTGGTTCTATATATGATGTTACAGGTATTGGACATTTTGGATATGGTTTATTCAAAATATTACCTCGTAGTGTTGCCGATGTTACAGTAGCTGCACTAAACACTGAGGCAGAAATTGTTAGTTTTGTATTGGCTGAACAAGTTTCTGATGCGACCATAACTTCGGGTGCTGCAACGGTTTCTATTGAGGTTTTTGCAGGAACAGATGTAACAGCATTAGTTCCAACAATTGGAATCTCTGCTGGAGCTGACATTATTCCAAATTCTGGCGTTGCTCAAAATTTTACAAACGATGTTACTTACACTGTAACAGCTCAAGATGGCTCAACAAAAACTTGGACAGTTTCTGTTAACGTATCTTCGACTCAAAATTCGGAAGCCAATATTGTATCTTTCGATTTTGCTATCGACGTTCAAGCTGCTGACGAAGTTGTTAATGCGACAGACTCAACAGTTGCAGTTGGCGTTTTTGCCGATGTTAATTTAACTAATTTAACTCCTACAATCACTCTTTCTGCTGGTGCTACTATTAATCCTGCAAGCGGAACAGCAAGAGATTTTACAAGTCCTGTAACTTATACCGTTACCGCTCAAGATGGCTCAACTACCATTTGGACTGTAACTGTTACAAAACAAACTATTACAACTATTTTTGCAATTCAAAATTCTACTGGAAACTCACCATTAAACAATCAAGTTGTTACTACAACTGGAACAGTTTGTGCTGTTAAAGATTACAACTCTTCAAGCGGATTAGATATGGGATATTTCTTACAAAGTGGAACTGGCGAATTTACAGGGATTTATGTTGAATCTCCAAATTTATTTGCAATTGGCGACAGCGTTTATGTTACCGGTAAAGTAACAGAAGATTATAACTTTACGATTATTAACACAGTTACTTCATCTAAATTAACTCAACCTGACAAAACTGTTTATACAAATACGGTTACATTAGCCCAAGTTAATTCAGAAGCATACGAAAGTACATTTGTTAAAGTTGAAGATGTTGTTTGTTCAGTACTTGTTAATACTTATGGAGAATGGAAAGTAACAAAAAATTCAACTGATTCAACGAATGTTGACGATTTATTATTACCATCAGGAGCATTTAGTAGCATTACAATTGATTTAGGTGCATGGTACGATATTTCAGGAGTTGTTTATTATAGCTATAGCGAATATGCCATTCTTCCTAGAAACATCAGCGAAGTTATTTATTTAGCAGTTGACGAAGTTGCTATTGAAAACGTAAGTGTTTATCCAAACCCAGTTAATAGTACATTACATATTGATAATGTTGCTGATTTTAATAAAATTACAGTTTCGAATGTTTTAGGACAAACTGTTAAAAATTACAGCAAGTTAAATTCAAACCTTGAAGTTGATTTTAGTAACTTAGGCGAAGGCGTTTATTTTGTGTCTTTATATACTGAAGATTCAATAGTTAAGACCTTTAAAGTAATTAAAAAATAATTACTCGTTAGTTTTTATTAGAAGAGCTGCTCCTTTTGAGGAGTGGCTCTTTTTTTGCATCTTTTTTTACTTGTTTGCAATTCCATCGTTTTCTTACCTCAGTATTGCCGATTCATACCAATTGCCAATAGTATAAAGATTAGAAATAAGCCTCTAACTTTGTTTAGCAGTAAATAAGCCTAAAATACAAGATTGCAATCAATTAATTATCAGTCGGTTATGCTTGAGTTAGATAGATTACGATTCAATGTGACCGACACAATTTAAAAATAAGATACCCGCTTTTGCGGGTATGTGGTAATTTTTGAGGTACATTCCCTTGAAAAAGGGAATCTAAAAAATCACAGATGTGTCATATGGAAATAGAATTGGTATCAAATTCAATGACAAAAATTAAGCATCGAAAAATTCGTTTATACTGAATTGTAATTGGTGCCTTTTTGTTTGGAGCTAACGAACACCGATGAATCAAATTTTTCATATACAATGAAATAGGATAATAAAAATATTTGCATTTAAATATGTGTATAATTATATTTGTAATAAAAACTAAAACTATGCTTGACAAATTTTTCGAAATGAAAGGCGTTATCGCCGCAGGAGTTTTTTCTCCAACTGATGGCTCATTGCTAATGTTTAAAGGCGATATGGATAGAAAAAAAGCAGCTGATGTTGCAAAAATGTGTTACAGAAACACAAAATTATTTGCTAAACAAGCCGAGAAATTACAAGAAATTACCGAGATGACTTGGACTCCTTTAAAAGGTTGGGCTTTTAGTGCAGGAGATTATTCTATTTGTATAATCGATCAGTTTGGCGTTTTTGTAAAAACAGCACAGTCGAATTTCGACGATATATTTATTGCTATGCGAATGATATCAGAGTATAAATTTGATATTAAACTTTTATCAAAGAGATAATTTAAAATTCCGAAAAAACGTTCTTTTGAGATTTTTGTTTAATAATTTGCTTTTATGGGCAACAAGAAAATTCATAATCTTCCAATTTAATAAACAACCTCTTGTTCAAAAAAAACTATAAATCCTCTTGACTGGCAGTATTAATATTTCATAAGTTTGCGGAACATATTGAAAATTACACAGCTATGACATATTTAACAGATATTTTATCGAAAGAAGAATTGAAAACAAAATATAGAAAATTAGCTTTCTCTTATCATCCCGATAAAGGAGGATGTTTAACCACCATGCAAAAAATTAACGAAGAGTATTCAATTTTATCCGATGGATTTAATACAAAACCGAATTCGTTAAGGGAACTAAAAATTGGACATACGGTTTATGTGAATAATTCAGAATGTGTTGTTACTGACGTAGATAGGAAATTATTTAAGGCGAAATCCTTAGCAACAAAACGCGAAGCCTATTTTGATAAAACTACTGGGTATGGTCTGTTTAATTTCAAAATAAAAGCAAATATTTATTGTAATTAATTCTTAGTCTCGTTCTATTCGAGAATACGTCGAATTTCTTTCAACTGGATTTTTTTTAACACGTTTAATTAGCGAAATAATTTCGTCAGAATTCATTGCTGGATTTTCTTTAACGCCAGCCATTGTGTAAATTTTTGTTGTGTCGTCAACAGTTCCATCTAAATCGTCAACACCAAAATCTAACGAAATTTGAGCAACATCGCGTCCAATCATTGGCCAATAAGCTTTTATGTGTTGAAAATTAGTTAGGAAAATTCGCGAAACGCAATAATTTCTTAAATCTTCTAAAGTTGATGTTTCGGTAACGCTTGAAAGTTCGTTGTTGTAACGTTTAAATTTTAAAGGAATAAACGACATAAATCCATTTGTTTTATGTTGCAATTCACGCAAACGGTTCAAGTGATTAATACGATGTTCATATTTTTCAATATGTCCGTAAAGCATTGTTGCATTGGTTTTTAATCCAAGTTTGTGACAAGTTTCGTGAATTTCTAACCACTTTTGTGATTTTGTTTTATTTGGGCATATTTTTTTGCGAATTTCTTCATCAAAAATTTCAGCTCCACCACCAGGAATTGAATCTAAACCTGCGTTTTTCAACAATTTTAAACCATCAGCAATCGCAAGATTCGATTTTGTAATCATGTGGTCAATTTCAACGGCCGAAAATGCTTTTAAATGTAATTCGGGAGCAACTTTTTTAATTTCTCTCAACATTTTGCAATAGTAATGAATGTCTTTATTTGTGTGAACTCCGCCAACAATATGACATTCAGTTACCGATTTATCTTTGTACGATTCTACAATTTTCACAATATCTTCAATTGTGTGTTCCCACGCTCCGTCTTCGCCTTCTTTGCGAGAATATGAGCAAAATTTACATCCATGAATGCAAATATTTGTAGGTTCGATGTGGAAATTTTTGTTGTAATAAACATTGTTTCCGTGTTTTTGTTCTTTAATAAAATTGGCTAAAACTGCCAAAAACGAAAGTTCAACTTCTTTGTACAATAAAATTCCATCTTCGATAGAAATTTCGATATTATTTTGAACTTTCTCGGCAATTAGTTTAAGTTCGGGTTTTATGCTTGATGCGAATATATGTTGAAATGTTGTCATTATGTATTGAATTTTGAAATACAAATGTAGGGTTAAAATTTAGAAATTCTATAAAATAACTCCGATTAAATAATATACAAATAAAAAAGGGGCAAAGCCCCTTATAAAAAGCTACATCAAGCAGCATTTTTTGAAACTGGAACCCAAAAGCAAAAAAATTTAGCTTTTATTGGATAAATACGTTTCCCTTTTACAACAATATACTTGCAAAAGATTTGCCTTTCCAGTTGTCCATTTCGAATTCTATAATTTTCCATAGAACAATATTTTGTTAATACTAATAACTAGATTAGTCTACACTCCAAAAATATTTTTTTTGGAAAGAAAGAAAAACATATCTTTGCAATCTCACAAGCAAGGAAATTTTAATTTCTTTCTTAAAGCCAGACGTCTAATCTTTGTCTGGCTTTTTTCTTTACAAAGATACTTACATCACAAATATATTTTGAATCTACTTTTTAACAGAGAATTAACACACCTCTAACGCCTAGTCATAAATCACTGAATTATTGCGACTTAAATATTCCCCAAAGATTTAAACATCCAAATTCATTTTTGCTATTTTCTTGATAATGTTAATATTGCCCACTTATAAACAATATTTGTTAAAAAATCGGAATAATTATTTTAATTTATTACAATACTATCTCGTCTATGAGCCGCTATCTGTCTTTTTCGATTTATTTTCCGATATTTGTAAAAAGATTTCTAAGATAAATGTCAAAAACCGCAATCATTATTGGTGCTGGTCCAGCTGGATTAACCGCCGCTTACGAATTGGTTACTCGAACTGATATTAAGCCAATTATTTTCGAAACAACCGATTATTTGGGTGGAATTTCACGCACCGTGAATTATAAAGGAAACCGTATGGACATTGGCGGTCATCGATTTTTTTCAAAATCGGACAGAGTAATGAATTGGTGGTTGAACATTTTACCGTTGGAAGAAAACGCCGAAAAAGTTCTATCCACGAGCAAAATAATGATTTTACGAAAACGACTTTCGAGAATTTATTTTTTGCGCAATTTTTTCGATTATCCAATAAGTTTGAGTTTCGATACCATCAAAAAACTTGGTTTTTGGCGAATTTCAAAAATTGGATTTTCGTACATAAAAGTTCAAAATTTCCCTGTTAAAAATATAAAAACTCTCGAAGATTTTTTCATAAGTAGGTTTGGACGAGAACTTTATAAAACATTTTTTAAAGATTATACCGAAAAAGTTTGGGGCGTTCCGTGCAACGAAATTTCGGCCGAATGGGGAGCTCAACGAATAAAAGGACTTTCAATAACAAAAGCAATTGTTCACGCTGCCAAAAATTTGGTAAAAACCGATAAATCAATTTCGCAAAAAAATGTAGAAACCACGTTGATTGAACAATTTTTATATCCCAAATTTGGTCCAGGTCAGTTGTGGGAAGAAGTTGCCGAAATTGTGAAACAAAAAGGAGGCGAAATTCATTTCAATTGCGATGTAAAACAAATTGAAACATCGAATAATCAAGTTGTTGCGATTAAATATTTGGATAAAAATACAAACCACGAAAAATCAATTTCGGGCGATTATTTCTTTTCAACAATGCCCGTTAAAGATTTGATTTCGGGAATGAATTCGGTTTCGCAAAATATTCGAAACATTGCATCTGGTTTGCAATACAGAGATTTTATTACGGTTGGACTTTTGTTGAATAAATTGAAAGTAAAACCTCAAAATTCTGAAAAACTTATTCAAGATAATTGGATTTATGTTCAAGAACGAGAAGTGAAATTGGGACGAATTCAAATTTTCAATAATTGGAGTCCATTTATGGTTCAAGATGCTGAAAAAGTGTGGATTGGCTTAGAATATTTTTGTTACGAAGGCGACGAACTTTGGTCAAAAACCGAAGAGGAATTTAAACAATTTGCAATTCAGGAATTAGCGTCGATTGATATAATTGAAAAATCGGATGTTGTTGATGGAGTGGTTATTAAAATGCCCAAAACTTATCCCGCATATTTTGGAACGTATGCGGAATTTCATCAAATTAAAAATTATGTAAATCAATTTGAAAACTTAATTTTGATTGGTAGAAACGGAATGCACAAATACAATAATCAAGACCACTCAATGCTTACAGCTATGATTGCAGTTGATAATATCATAAATGGAAACAAACAAAAAGAGAATATTTGGCAAGTAAATTCCGAAGAAGAATATCACGAAAAAAAATGATGTGATGATTTGATAATTTGGTAATGTGATAATTAAAAAAATAATTACAAACTGGCTGTCATTTCGACCGCAGGGAGAAATCTCAAAAAAATTAAAATAGATTTCTCACTGGAAGTTCGAAATGACAATCTGAGTTTGGCTGTCATTTCGAGGGAAGTGAAACGACGAGAAATCTAAATTGTTTTTTATCTTCGATAAGTGAAACAAAACATATTTCTCGCAGGAAGTTCGAAATGACAAATCAGGGAAATCGAAATGACAACTTGAAAGTGAAAACATAAAAAAACATGATTTTAAGAATATTTCAAAAATTCAAATTCATACTAGCTTCTACAATTGTTTTTTTTGTGGTTTTCCTAGCGTATTTTCTATTTAACATTATTGCAACCGAAGGTTTTAATCCGAGTGACGATGGAGTAATTTTAGCACAATCGTTCAGAATTTTAAATGGCGAAATTCCACACAAAGATTTCATATCCATTCGTCCAGTTTTTTCGGGAATTTTGCACACAATTCATTTTTATAGTCCTTTGGCATTGGAAGTAAGTGCAAGGTGGTTTGTATTTTTTCAATATTTTATTTATTCGTTTGTTTGGGTTTATTTACTTTTCAAGAATTTCGTCAACAACCCGAGTCAAAAATATTTTGCAATACTTGGAAGTCTAGCATTTTTGCTAAATATAAACTTCTATAACTTATTTCCGTGGACGACCATCGATGCCTTGTTTTGGTTTATCATCGGGCTGAGTTTTTTAGTAACATCTTATAAAAAATCAAAAAAATTTTCATTTACAGTTTTTGCTGGAATAGGATTTTTCTTTATGACTTTAGCTGTATTATCGCGACAAACTTTTGGAATTCCTTTTGCCATTATTTGGATTTTATATGCATACAATTTATTGAAATCAAAAAAAATTAAACAACTAATTTTTTCAACTCTTTTGGGCGGAATTCCTTTTATTTTTTATTTCACAATATTGATTATAACCGATTCTCTTTCGCTATTTATAACACAGCTAACGGGTCGAACCGAATTATTTGAAACAGGAATTTTAACCTATGGGAAACGCTTTTTTCAATCGCCTTTAATATTCATTCATTTATTTGCATTGAGTGGAATTTTTTATCATTTATATAAAAATAAATTTCGGCTTTACGTTTCCATTATTAAAGCACAAAACAGACTCTTTTTTTCATTTTTAGGGATTTATTTCGCTGCGATTATTTTTTATGCTTTTTATGCTTTTTTTCAAGATATTTGGCATCTGTTTGATGTTTCATTCGAGTTTTTCTGGATTGCATTTATTGCAAGTTTATATGTTTTAGTTTTTTTTCGATTTCACTTTTCACAAAAGTTAATCATTATCTCGTCTATTTTACTTGCATGGACAAGTTCGATTTCGCTAGGTGATAATGCACCTATTTTTACAATCGGACTACTTGTTTCGATTTCTATTGTTATCATTTACCGATTTTTGCTGACAATAAAAACTACAGTTTTTGAAAAAATTTCGACTAATTATATATTCACAGCAATATTAAGTTGTTCGATAATTTTATTTTATTTTGAAATACGCAATCAACAAAAAATTAATTATAGAGATAAGTCTGCAAATGAGTTAACCTACAATCTCGGAAATATATTTAAAGAATTTGGAAGTATCAGAACGAGCGAAAACACATTTAATTATTATGCTGACCTTAAACGAACAATTAATTCGCTTGAAAATCCAATCAACAACTTTGTTGTTATCCCCAACAATGCAATTATTTACCCTATCATGAAAAGCCGAAATCCTTTTCCTTGCGACTGGCTCCAAAGAGATGAATATATTGGGTCGGAGGAATATTTGAATGAAAAAATTATTAATGCACTTAACAATCGACTACTTTACATTATTGTTGATAAATTCGACTCAAAAAAACTTGCTTACGGCTCATTTGCAAAAGAATACAATTCAAATTATTATTCATATATGAATACCTTATTCCCTCGACTAAGCAAAATAAATGCTGATAGTAAGTTTTTCGATGTATATAAAACTCATTAACTGTATTTTGCTAAAAACAACAACAATTTATTCTTTCTTATATTTTTCTATTAAAAATGCAGTCGTTTGCATCACGAAATAACTGCTTTGTCAAAATATATTGACTTATTTATATTTATTCGATAATTTAGTATAAAAATGACGATTAATCCCTTGATAATGAATTCAGACGTTTCATACGAAGTTATAAAGATCAACGAAAAAAAAATTCTTGTTCGACGATTTTCTGGTTCCGTTAAACTTGACGACATCATTTTTTCTTTCAAATTTATAATCGAACAAAACTTGCTCGAAGGAGTTTCAGGAGTGATTACCGACTTTATAAACTCAAATATCGAATTCAGTTTTGCCGATTTACGCGAAATAGCCAACCGTATAAAATCAAATCCTAAGCTTAAAGGGTTGAAATATGCCGTTGTGGTTGACCCTCCTCAAAAAGTTGTTTTTCCGCTTATGGTTGGAAATCAAAATCCAGATTTAGGAGTTAAACCTTTTAGCTCCGAAGAGTCTGCTATAAATTGGATTTTAGAATAAACAACTCACCATTTAAAATCGTGTTCTAATCAAAAAATCTTAGTTCATAGAAATTATTCTTCATGTTAAAAAGTCTTAAAACATGACATTATTTCCTATTTAGGTATTTTGGAAACCCAAAATTTATTATATTTACGCTTTATTCAAAAAATAAATATGTCCACAGTACTACAAACAAAACAACGATTTGGAATCATTGGAAATTCACATGGTTTAAATCGTGCAATTGATATAGCATTACAAGTTGCAACAACCGATTTATCAGTATTGATTACTGGAGAAAGCGGAGTTGGAAAAGAAATATTTCCTCAAATTGTTCATCAGAATAGTTCACGAAAACACGGACAATACATTGCCGTAAACTGTGGTGCAATTCCTGAAGGAACAATTGATTCAGAACTTTTCGGTCACGAAAAAGGCTCTTTTACAGGAGCTCAAGGTAGCAGAAAAGGTTATTTTGAAGTTGCCGATAAAGGAACAATTTTTTTAGATGAAGTTGCTGAGCTACCTCTTTCTACACAAGTTCGATTACTTCGTGTGTTGGAAACAGGCGAATTTATTAGAGTCGGCTCATCAAGTCCGCAAAAAACCAATGTTCGAGTTATTGCAGCTACCAATGTAAACGTAATCGAACTTATTCAGCAAGGACGTTTTCGCGAAGATTTATTTTATCGATTAAATACGGTTCCAATTTCTATTCCTCCGCTTCGCAATCGAAAAGAAGACATTCATTTACTTTTTCGAAAATTTGCAACTGATTTCGCCGACAAGTATCGAATGCCGTTTATAACACTAAACGACGATGCTGTTCAAGTGCTTCAAACTTACGAATGGCCTGGAAACATTAGACAACTGAAAAATATTACCGAACAAATTTCGATTATCGAACAAAATAGAAATATTCCAGCCGAAATTCTAAAATCATATTTGCCCGATTACAGTACTTCGCGTGTTCCTGCTCTAGTTAAAGCCATTGACGAAAAAACTTTTGCATCGGAAAGAGAAATTCTTTATAATGTTTTATTTGATATGAAAAGAGACATGAATGAATTAAAAAAATTGGTTCATGATTTAATGCAAAATCCTGATGGAAAGTTAAAATACGAAGATCCCAATGCAAAAATTATGAGCGAACTTCGACACGATTATTCTACATTTTATGAAAATAAAAAAAACCAGGATATTTTTTCATCTCAAAACAGCCCTGTTGAAATAATTCAAAAAAATATTGAAGATATTCAAGATACCGAAGAATTTGTTGAAGAATCGCTTTCGCTGATTGATAAAGAAAGAGAAATGATAAACAAAGCCTTGTCGAAACACAATGGAAAACGAAAATATGCAGCAAATGAATTAGGAATTTCGGAGAGAACATTATATCGAAAAATTAAAGAGTATGATATCTAGTTATAAAACAAAATTCTATGAACTAGTCTTGATTCTTTCCTTCTTTTTCACAAGTTTTGAAAGTTGCAAAATCAGTTATTCTTTTACAGGAGCGTCTGTTTCTCCAGATGTAAAAACCATTTCGATACAAGATATTTCAAATCAGGCTCCGCTTGTAGTACCAACTCTTAGTCAAACATTTACCGAATCGCTTAAAGATAAATTTTTATCACAGACAAACTTACAACTCACAGATTCTTACGGAGACCTAAATGTTGAAGGAGAAATTACGGGTTATAGTACTCAGCCAATGGCTATTCAGGGCAACGAAACGGCAGCCTTGAACCGATTAACGATTTCGGTACGTATTCGTTTTACAAACACAAAAGACGAGAAGCAGAACTTTGACTCAAGTTTTTCGCGATATACCGATTACGAAAGTTCACAAAGTTTGGATTCAGTAGAAGAAGAACTTATTAAAGAAATTCTTGAGCAATTAAACGAAGATATTTTTAACAAAGCTTTAGCAAATTGGTAATGAACAAAGAGCAATTTTTGAATTATATCGATAATCCCGATAAACTCAATCAAGAAAGTTTGCAAGAATTGCAAACGTTGGTTGACGAATATCCTTATTTTCAACTAGCTCAAATGCTATACACTAAAAATCTTCACAATCTCGAGGACATTAAGTACGACAAGCAGTTAAAAGTTGCATCAATCTATATAAATAATCGCGAGAAACTCTACTTTTTAATCAACTCATTACCAAAAACAATTATTAACGAAAACCTTGATATTCACACCAATAATACAGAAGAAATTTGTGTAGAGCAAATACCTGTTTTAGATAAAGTTGAAGAAAAGGAAGATGCCTTTATAATCACGCAACCAGAAGAAAAAATTGAACATAATGACGAAATTCTAGAAACAATCGAAATTTCTGACTTATCAGTTGAAATTCCTAAGTTCGAAGAAAAAATAAAGATAATCATTGAACGACCGACCATAGAAGACAATGAAATTCTTGTAAGAGAAGCTGATATTATTAAAATGAGCATTGCCGACGAAATTCTTCAACGAGTCGAAAATATTCGAAGTACTAACGAAATTGAAAAGAAAGAAAGTATTGCTGATATTATATTGCGAAAATCGGCTGAATCGAAAATTCAAAAAGCACAAAAGATAGAAGAAAATTCAACGACTCAAGAATTCAACGATTTTATATTCCCTCAAACTGAAACCGTTTCTGAAAAACAAGAAATTAAACCAATTGAAGAAGATTCAATTTCATCTGTTAACACAAGCGATTTCGAAAATACGAACTTGATTGGAGAAAAAGACTTTGTTAAAATTGAGGAAGCGATTGTTCATGAAAACTCAATTGAAAATAACTCAGATAAAATAGAAACAAAAATACCGTCTGGAATAATTTCTGAACAAGAAAAAGAATTCTCGTTTAGCGAATGGTTGAACATTGTTACAAAAAAAGCCCCTGAAAAAATAAATTTGAACAAAAAAATTGAAAAAGATATATCTCCTAAAGAGAAAAATATGCAATTAATCGACAAATTTATTAAAGAAGAACCGAGGATAAAACCCAAATTTGAAACAGCATTCAAACAAGAGGATATTTCTGTAAAATCAGCAATTCCAGAGGATAATCTTATAACTGAAACTCTTGCTAAAATATATATAAAACAAGAACATTACGAAAAAGCAATAAGCATATATGAAAAATTAAGTTTGAAAAATTCGGAAAATTACGCTTATTTTGCAATTCAAATTGAAAAGATAAAAGAATTAATAAATAAACAAATAAATTAAGTTATGTATTACCTCATTTCAGCTCTCATCCTTATAGCAAGTGTATTATTGATATTAATCGTATTGGTTCAAAACTCAAAAGGAGGAGGACTAGCCGCTAATTTTGCAGGTTCAACGCAGTCAATGGGCGTTCGCAAAACTGCCGATTTTCTTGAAAAAGCAACGTGGACTTTAGCAATCATAATTATTTCGTTGACATTATTATCAAGTTTAACAATTAACCGTGGCGAAGGCGAAGATGCTGCGAAAAAATCATTAATTGAAAATCAAATCAACGAAGCTGTTGATCCAACTGCTGCACCGATTATCCCAACAGTTGATCCTCAACAAGCACCAGCACAACAAAAAGATACAACAAAATAATTACCCATTATTTTCTAATTTACAAAGTGTCAGTATGTCATATCATGCTGACACTTTTTGGTATATATTATAGTCATTTTCGCCATTTTATGAAAATTTGTCCACTAAACAAAAAATACATTAACATGGCAAAGTAATTGACTAGTCGCACACGTCAATTTTAAATAATCAAAAAAAAACTAAAATATTAAATAATTATGGCAAACGTAAACATTAAACCATTGGCTGATAGAGTATTAATCGAGCCTCAAGTAGCAGAACAAGTAACCGCTAGCGGAATCATAATCCCTGATACAGCACAAGAAAAACCACAACGAGGAATTGTTATCGCAGTTGGTTCAGGGACAAAAGATGAAAAAATGGAAGTTAAAGTTGGAGACGTTGTTTTGTATGGCAAGTATGCAGGAACAGAACTTAATATCGACAGAAAAGATTACATTATTATGCGTCAATCTGATATTTTGGCTGTTATTTAATTCAAGGATTGTTCAACTTTGTCAAAGTTGAGTTTAAAAGATGTTAAAAGTTAAAATTAAATTCAAGAACTTAATTAAAAAACTTTGACAAAGTTTTAATACTCAAAACAAATTTAAAAACTTAAAAATCAATTAATATGGGAAAAGAAATCAAATTTGATATTGAATCAAGAGATTTATTGAAAAAGGGTGTTGATGCATTAGCAAATGCAGTAAAAGTTACATTAGGTCCAAAAGGTCGTAATGTGGTAATAGAAAAAAAATTCGGATCTCCTCAAATTACAAAAGATGGAGTAACCGTTGCGAAAGAAATTGATCTTTCAAATCCTTTCGAAAACATGGGAGCTCAAATGGTTAAAGAAGTTGCTTCAAAAACAGGAGATGACGCAGGAGATGGAACAACAACTGCTACCGTTTTAGCTCAGTCAATTATTCAAGTTGGTTTGAAAAATGTAACTGCTGGAGCAAATCCTATGGATTTAAAGCGAGGAATTGATAAAGCAGTTATTAAGGTTGTTGAAAATCTAAGAAAACAAAGTCAGGAAATCGGTGACGATAATCAGAAAATTGAACAGGTTGCAACAATTTCGGCTAATAATGATAACAACATAGGAAAACTTATTGCGGAAGCAATGAAAAAAGTTAAAAAAGAAGGTGTTATAACCGTTGAAGAAGCAAAAGGAATTGAAACAACTGTTGAAGTTGTAGAAGGTATGCAATTCGACAGAGGTTATATTTCGGCATACTTTGTTACAAATGCAGATAAAATGCAAGCAGTTTTGGATCGTCCCGTAATTTTAATTTACGATAAAAAATTATCGTCAATGAAAGATTTATTACCAGTTCTCGAACCGGTAGCACAATCAGGACAACCATTATTAATTATCGCCGAAGATGTTGACGGAGAAGCCTTAGCAACACTAGTTGTAAATAAATTGAGAGGTTCATTAAAAATTGCAGCTATCAAAGCTCCAGGTTTTGGCGACAGAAGAAAAGCAATGCTAGAAGATATAGCTATTTTAACCGGAGGTACAGTTATCAGCGAAGAAACTGGAATGAAACTCGAAAATGCAACATTAGACATGCTTGGTAGAGCCGAAAAAGTTGTAATTGATAAAGAAAATACTACAATTGTAAACGGAGCAGGTGAAAAATCACTAATCGATGCTCGCATTGGACAAATCAAAAAAGAAATCGAAATTTCAACTTCTGATTACGATAAAGAAAAACTCCAAGAAAGATTAGCTAAATTAGCAGGTGGTGTTGCTGTTCTTTACGTTGGAGCAGCTTCAGAAGTAGAAATGAAGGAAAAGAAAGACCGAGTTGACGATGCCTTAAGTGCAACAAGAGCTGCTGTTGAAGAAGGAATTATTCCAGGTGGAGGTGTTGCTTACATCCGAGCTATTGAAGCCCTCGAAGGAATGAAAGGAGACAACGAAGACGAAACAACAGGTATCGAAATTATTAAAAGAGCCTTAGAAGAACCATTGCGTCAAATCGTTCAAAATGCAGGATTAGAAGGCTCAGTAGTTGTTCAAAAAGTGAAAGAAGGAAAAGGCGATTTTGGATTTAATGCTCGATTAGATAAATACGAAAACTTATTTCAATCAGGAATCATTGACCCAACCAAAGTTGCTAGAGTTGCCTTAGAAAATGCATCTTCAGTTGCAGGAATGCTACTTACAACTGAATGTGTAATGGCCGACGAAAAAGAAGAAAATCCAATGCCTCCAATGGGAAATCCAGGAATGGGTGGTATGGGAGGAATGATGTAGCCTTTTCTTTGTTTTAACATACAAAAAACCGCTCTTTATGGGCGGTTTTTTTATTTTCATAAAATAAGCTTTTTTTATCAATCTATTTTGTTGAATATGAATAAAAACAAAACTATCTTCGTATATTGAAATTTTGCATATTTAATTAAAACCAAATATTATGAAAAACTTTTTACTTATCGCCTTATTTATTTCTCTATTTCAAATAGGAGTTAAGGCTCAGGTGTCGTTTACGGCTGACGTAACAGAAGGTTGTGCACCTTTAGCAGTTACCTTTACAAATACTAGTTCAGATGGAGCTACTTTTCAATGGCAATACGGAGACGGAGGCTATTATTATGGAATCGATTCATCTTACGTATTTACAAATACAGGATATTACAATGTTTATCTTTATGCATATGATGATTTAGGTTATTATATTGGCGAATATTACCAAAGCATTTATGTAATGGGAGCCAATGACTATTTTTACACTTCGCTTAACGAGGCTTGTCCTAATACTGAAATTTATTTCGACCCAAGCAATTATGATGTGTACAGTACTTTTTGGAATTTTGGCGATGGCAATACTTCAGATGAGTATTATCCTTATCACGCATATAACAGTTCTGGAGATTATATTGTTTCATTAGTTCTTGAAACGCCTTGTGGTTTTGATACTATTTATCGAACAATTTCAATTCTTAATGACCTTCCTTTCACTTATGGAGAAGCAGGAGCTTATGACTATGAAGTTTGCCCTAATACAGAAATTGGATTTTATGCAAATAGCAACGAAGCTCAATCTTTTTCTTGGAATTTTGGTGATGGAAACACATCAAACGAGCAATATCCTTATCATTCGTATTCTAGTTTTGGGACTTATTCTTACTCTCTTACAATGGCAAATGGCTGCGGAAACGATACAACCTTTTATGGAGAAGTAAATATCTCAAACACAGTTTCTGTAAATGAATATGCCGAAATATATAATTCCCCTGAAACAACTTGTCCAAACCAAAACATGCAATTTTATTCAAACTTAGATAATTCTCATACATTTTTATGGGATTTTGGTGGAGGAAACACGTTTGAGGGGCAAAATGTAAACTATGCTTTTCCGGCATTAGGAACATATACTGTTGCTCTTACCATAACAAATAGTTGCGGAAACGATACAATTATTTATAAAGATATTGAAATAACTAACTCAACTCCTGTTGACGAATATGCGGAATTATATTATTATCCTCAAACTGCATGTCCAAACCAATACATGAGTTTTTACTCAAATTTAGATGATACACATACTTTTTTGTGGAACTTTGGAGGCACTACTTACAGTGGACAAAATGTTAACTTTTCATTCCCATCATTAGGCGTTTATACTGTAACTCTTACGATAACAAATAGTTGCGGAAATGACACTACAATATACCAATCGGTAGAGATAACAAACGATGGATCTTTCTCAACTTATTGTGAAGTTGGAACTTATCAAAATAATGTATGCCCAGGCTCTCAAGTAACTTTCTATGCAAATTCAAATGACATTCAAAGCTATGAATGGAATTTTGGCGATGGCTCAAGCGTTTCTTATGACTCTAACCCTAATCATTCCTACAGTTCTCTTGGAACGTACACATATAGTGTAACTCTATTTAATTCCTGTGGAAATGATACTACAGTGTATGGACAAATAAATATTACTAACGATGTTCCTGTTTATCCTTATGTTCAAGTATATTATTATCCCGAAGAAAGTTGTCCGAATCAACAAGTTCAATTTTATACAAATTTAGATGACTCATATACTTGTGTTTGGAATATCAATGGTGTAACATATACTGAAAATAATGCCTATCACGCTTTCAATGCTATAGGAACTTACAATTATTCAACAACAATAACTAACAGTTGTGGTAGTGATACCATTATATACGGATCTATTACCATTTCAAACAATGTTCCTTTTGCAGGATATTGTGAAGTTGGAACATATGTTAATCAAGCTTGTCCGGGTTCAACAATTCAATTTTACACTAATTCAGACCAAGCTCAAAGTTATTTATGGAATTTTGGTGACGGAACAACCGAATCAGAAAATTCTTATCCATCTCATTCATATGCATCTATTGGAGCATACACTTATAGCGTAACTTTGTATAACTCTTGTGGAAGTGACACAACAATATATGGAGAAATAGACATTGTAAACGATGTTCCCGTATATCCTTATGTTCAAATTAATCACAATCCTGAAGAGAGTTGTCCTAATCAACAAGTTCAATTTTATTCAAACGTAGATAACACATACTCTTTCTTGTGGAATTTTAGTGATGGAACAACTTCTACTGAAAGTTATGCTTATCATGAATTTTCAGCCCCTGGTACTTATACTGTTTCATTAAAATTAACCAATTCTTGCGGAAGCGATACAACAATTTATACTCACGTAAACATATCGAACGACTTACCTTTCTCAGGAAACCTTAATGTTTATGTAGAGAATTATAATGTTTGTCCTAATACTGATATGTATTTTCAAGCTTGGGCTGAACAAGGATACTCATATCTTTGGAATTTTGACGATGGAACTACTGACTATGACCAATATGTTAACCATTCGTTCCCGGAAGTTGGTACATACGATGTTAGCATTACTATTGCCAACGCATGCGGAATGGATACCACAATAAATTTGGCAATCAATGTTGTTAATGATCTTCCTATTCAAAATTTATGGTACAATGTAAGTGCTTATTCTGCTTGCCCTAACGATTATATATCGTTCAATACCGACGAAGATTATAATTGTGTTTGGAACTTTGGTGATGGAGTTACATCAACGTCAAATTATGCTAATCATGCTTACAGTACAGTTGGAAATTATACGGCTTCGTTAAAAGTTACCAATGAGTGCGATGTAGATACTACAGTATATTTTACTATTTCGGTTAACTCTGGAGCTTCTTTTTCGAATAATATTTATTTTTATCATTATCCAAGTACAGGTGTTTGTCCAGGTGAAAGCGTTAATTTTCAATTTGAAGGAAACTATGAGTCTTTGCTTGACTTTGGAGATGGAACGACCTCAACTAACAGCTACGAAGAACATAGCTACGATGCTGTTGGAACTTACAACGTGAGTTTAACATTAACAAACGGTTGCGGAAATGATACCACTTTGTATTCAACAGTTGAAGTAAGTAATAATAATGGAGTAAACTATTTGTGGTTTGACATGAGTGCATCGACTATTTGTCCAAATACTGAAGTTGAATTTTGGACAGATGACTACGCTTCTTATTTATGGAATTTTGGTGATGGAACTACTTCTATTATTGGAGATCCCAATCATACATATTATGAAAATGGAACATATAACGTTACATTAACGGTTACAAATTTCTGTGGACACAGTGCAACAAGCACCGAAACCATTGAAGTTGAGAACAACTTAGATATAGATGACGCGGCAATATACTATTCACCATCAACAGCAGTTTGTCCCGGAAGCCCAGTAAATTTCTACGCATATGACGATAATTTAGGAGTAACCTATTTATGGGATTTTGGCGATGGAACCACTTCAACTGAGCAAGAAACAACTCATAGTTTCTCTTCTGTTGGTGAGTACGAAGTAACGGTAAATATTATCAATGGTTGTGGCAACACAATTACTACTTCAGAAGCCATTTCTATTGAAGGAAATGTTATTCCAAATGCAAACGATTATGAAGTTGGTATTGCTCAAGAAAACATTTGTCCAAACGATCAAGCAATCATTTATGTATTTCCTACAGGGAATTCTTACTCTGTTAATTTTGGAGATGGAACTATCGAAACTTCATTCCAACAACTTGAAACAGACGGAACGGTGGATATTATTACACACACCTATACCACCGAAGGTAATTACGACATTACAGTTCAAGTTACAAATGCTTGTGGCAATAGTTTTGAAACAGAATTACAAGCTTATGTTTCAAGTACAAGTACAATTATTAATGGCTCCCTTCAATTTCAAGAATCTGCATTTGTTGGCGAAGAAGTTGGATTTTTGGGTGCAGGAGGACATACTTACCTTTGGAATTTTGGCGATGGAACTACAACAACTGTAACAGGAGAAGCATTTAGTACATTAACACATATTTATCAAGCAGCAGGAACATACCAAGTAAGTTTGACAATTTCAAACTCTTGCGGTGTTTCAGAAACATATACTGGAAGCGTTGTGATTTCGCCTGCTATTATTGAGTTGACGGCAAATATTACAGTTAAAAATATTAGCTGCTTTGACTTAACTGATGGAGAAATATCCGTTTCAAGTGTAACAAACGGCACTGCTCCATACACCTATTTATGGTCAAATGGTGCAACAACTTCATCTATAACTAACTTATCAGCAGGATTTTATTCTGTTACGGTTACCGACGCAAGTTCAAATATTGATGTTCAATATGCCAATATTGTTGAACCAAATAAAATACAAGCTACTATTACCACAACAAACGCATCGTGTGGAACAACCAATGGAACTGCAACAGTTAGTGCAATCGGAGGAACACTTCCATATTCTTACCAATGGAATACAGGTGGAAATACAACAACAATTGATAGTTTAGCATCAGGTTATTATTTTGCATACGTAATAGATGCTAATCATTGTTTAGGAACCGCTCAAGGAACTGTAAATGATGGAGATGGTCCAAGTATTTCACTAGTTTCATTAACCAATGTTTCTTGTAACGACGGAGAAAATGGAAGCATCAGCATTAGCGTTACTGGAGGCTCAGGAGCATACACATACGAATGGTCAAATGGAGCTACTACTGAAGATATTTCAAATTTACCTGCAGGACCTTACGAAATAGTAGTTTCTGACGTAAATTTATGTCAAGCCGTTAAGAGTTTTGTGGTTACAGAACCTGCCCAAATTCAAATAACATCAGGAATAACAAATGCAGACTGCGGTTCTTCTAACGGAAGTCTTGTTGCATATGTTAGCGGAGGTACTTCCCCATTTTCATTTGAATGGTCAAATGGAACATTAACAGCCTTAAATTCAGGTTTAGCTGCTGGAATTTATACTGTTACGGTTACAGACTCAAAAGCTTGCGAAAAACAAAAAACAACTGCTATTAGCGAAAATGGAGCACCAACTGTTGTCGTAGCCGATGTTCAAAATATTGAGTGCGGTGATGCAACTGGAGGAGTAACAATAAGCGTATCAGGAGGAACATCCGGTGTTTATAGCTTTGCTTGGTCAAGTGGACAAACAACCCAAAACATATCAGGAGTTAATGCAGGAAGTTATTCGTTAACAGTTACTGACAGCGGTTGCAATGCTGTTGTAGAAGCTGAAATTGAAACCAATACCCCTGAAATTCCTCAAATTTGCGTTGTTACTGTTGATTCTGTGTTGGGAAGTAACCTAATTGTTTGGGAACGCCCAGTAACAACAAGTATTGAATCGTATAATGTTTACAAAGAATCAAGTATGGCAGGAGTTTATTTCCAAATTGGAAATGTATCGTATGACGATTTAAGTGTTTTTGTTGACACATTCTCTAACCCATTATTACGCTCATGGAGATATAAAATATCTAGCGTAGATGCTTGCGGTGGAGAATCCGAATTAAGTGATTTACATAAAACTATTCACTTAACTGTTAACCAAGGAATTGGAAACTCGGTGAACTTAATTTGGGACGAATACGAAGGAATTGATTATTTAACATATTATATCTATCGTAAAACAGCAACTACCGATTGGGTTGCTATTGACTCAATTCCAAGTAACTTAAGTTCTTATACAGATAATACTGAAAATGTTCAACAATTTTTCTATACTATTGGGATTAAGACCGAAGATATTTGTGCTCCAAATACATTAAACAAAACTCAATTAGGTCCTTACAGCCAATCTATTTCTAACATGGACGACACTGGAAAAATTGATGACAGCGTTGAAGAAAACGTATTTACAAACAACATTACACTTTATCCAAATCCAACAAATGGAATGATAACTGTTCGTATCGAAGATAAAGAAACAAATGATGTGAATATCGAAATATTCAACATTCAAGGACAGTCAATATACTCATATAAAGAAGCAAATGTTTCTAATGTTAAAACTCAAATTGACTTATCATCACAAGCTAAAGGAATTTATTTTGTGAAGATTTTGAAAGGAAATAAAGTTGGAGTTCAAAAAGTTGTTGTAAAATAATTCAATCCAATTTATCAGAAATAGAAACCGCTCAATTTGAGCGGTTTTTTTTATATTTCAAATTGTAGTTGCAGAATAAATTGTTTGTATATTCGACAATAATTTCAAAAAACATGTCAGCAAAAATATTGATAGTCGAAGATGAACCTAAAGTTGCAGCGTTTATAAAACAAGGACTTGAGGAAAATAAGTACGATGTAGATATTGCATTTGATGGACTTATAGGAAAAAACAAAGGACTGTCAAATAATTATGACATCATTATTCTTGATATAAATATTCCGTATATCAATGGATACGAACTTTGCAAAGAAATTAGAAAATCAAAACCTGATGTTTCGATTATAATGCTGACTGCCTTAGGAACAACCGACGATAAAATTATAGGGTTCGATGCCGGGGCTGACGATTATGTCGTTAAACCATTTGAATTCAGAGAATTACTAGCAAGGATTAAAGCTCAATTAAAACGAACAAAAAGTGAATCTTTTACAAACAATATCCTTTCAATTGCTGATCTAGAAATGAATCTTGATACAAAAATTGTGAAAAGAGGAGGGAAAATAATTGAATTAACTGCAAAAGAATTTATGCTTCTTGAGTTTTTAATCAGAAATAAGGGCAGAGTTTTATCACGAGCGACAATTGCCGAAAAAGTATGGGACATCACCTTTGATACAGGAACAAATGTAATTGATGTTTACGTAACTTTTCTTAGAAAAAAAATTGACAAGGATTTTTCATCTAAACTTATACATACAAGTATTGGAATGGGTTATATTCTAAAAGAAAACGAAGAATAATGAAGATAAGAACTAAATTAAGTTTATTATTTGCCCTGATTTCTGCTTCAATTCTTATTTTGTTTTCGTTATCCATATATTATTCGTCAGAAACCTTTCGTAAAGAACAATTTTATAATCGTTTAGAAGATCATGCATTAACAACAACTCGACTTTTAATTAGCGTAAAAGAAATTGATGTTGAACTACTTAAAATAATAGGAGAGAATACGATTTTACTCCCTCATGAAGAGATATCTATTTATAATTCGCTAAATGAAAAGATATATTCAAGTATTGAAAAAGATTCTATAGTAATTTCTATCGATTTATTAAATCAAGTACGATTAAGAAGCAAGATACAGTTCAAAAGCGAAATAACTGAGTCTTTAGGAATACTATATACTGACAATAACAACCAATTCGTCGTCATTGCATCAGCTTACGATAAATATGGATTGGGGAAGCTGAATAATCTAAAATTAATTCTGCTTATAAATTTTCTTATCAGTATATTAATTATCCTTTTTGTCGGCTGGTTTTATGCAGGGCAAGCTCTTCAACCTATGTCAAAAGTAATTAAACGTGTTGACGAAATTAAGGAAACTAGTTTAAATTTAAGAGTTGAAACTGAAAACAAAAAGGACGAAATTGCACAATTAGCACAAACATTCAACAAAATGCTTGACCGTTTGGAAGAAGCATTTAATATCCAAAAAATATTCGTTTCAAATGCATCTCATGAACTTAGAACTCCTCTAACTTCTATCACCGGACAAATCGAGGTTACATTGCTAAACAAAAGAGATTCAGAATATTATGAAACCGTACTCTTATCTATTTTAGACGATATAAAAAATATAAATATCCTCTCTGACGGCTTATTAAACTTAGCTCAAGCTACTCTCGAAATCAATGAGTCTCACTTTTCAAAAGTTAGAATCGATGAAATTATTTGGACTGTGCGAGCAGAATTATTAAAACATAAACCCGACTATAATATCGAATTCGCATTTGGAGAAATGCCAAGTGAAGAAGAAAAATATATAGTTCTCGGAAACGAGACCTTAATTAAAATTGCAATACTAAATATTCTTGAAAATGGCTGTAAATATTCTGATAATAAAACGGTAAGGCTTAGTTTGGATGTTTCTGACAAAAAAATTAGCATTAAATTTTCAGACTCTGGAATTGGAATAGCAGAAACCGAACTAAATAAGATTTTCGAGCCTTTTTATAGGGCTAAAAATGCAAGAAAATACAAAGGGCACGGTTTAGGTTTAGCTTTATCAAAAAAAATTATTGAACTCCACAACGGGAAAATAGAAGTCAAATCTAAAATAGATATCGGAACAGATATCTTGATTATTCTGCAAAATATTTTTTAATCTCTTTTTAATCTCAATTTAATTACCCTTTAACTTCTCGCTCTCATTTTTGTGACATAAAAGTTAGAACTATCTTTTATAAACAAACATGATGAGAAAAATCATAATTCTAGTTTTCTTAAATTTACTGTCGTATTTTTCTTTTTCTCAATACACCTCGCAAGTGGAAGCATTTGTTACTGAATTAAAACCAAGTTTGGTAGGAGAAGATCATACTGGAGAGGGAATGTTGGAAACACTAAATGACGGTTCGATAATTCACATTTTTAGACTTGACCCTGGTCTTGCCGGTGGTCACATTGGGAACGCAAGTCGAATTGTAAAAAGATATTCGTATGACGATGGAGCTTCTTGGACAGAACCTGAAACAATTTATGAAAGTGAATATGATGACCGTAATGTTCATGGCGGTTTAGTTGAAGGGTTTCGACTACTTGTTTTTTTTAGAAGATATAACGTAACCGATAATACAACCATTGATGTTAATTTAATTTATAGCGATGATAATGGTTACTCTTGGTCAGAACCAAGCATTATTAATACTATCGGACTTTCTAGTGCGTCACACAAACTATTAAACGTTCCAACCAAAGGCTACATGAATGCTTTTGGTAAATTATATTATATCGAAACACGCTTTAGTCGACATGGAATATATTGGGATAGTATTGCATATTCATGGAATTATCTGGATAGCTTAAAATACAGTGTTGGCGAGCCAAGTTTTGCTTATATTGAAAATGGACTTATGCTAGGCTTATTCCGAAATACTGTTGGAAACTACGGTTCATCGTATTTGTTTGTTAAATCAAATGATTACGGAGAAACTTGGACAGAGCCTATGCCAACAAATATTGCTGATAGTTTTTATTGCCCATCTCCGCTAATATTTTATAACGATGAACACAAAGATATTTGGTCGATTGCATCAGACCGCCGCGGTTTAATTGATCCGAATTATAGCAATCTTGACTCTGAATTTTGGATATATCGGAATAAAACTTCTGATATTATTGATAACGCAAAAGGATTTTCTCTTTTCCATAAAATTAGGCGACCAACACCCAATATTTATCGCTTATATGGTTATCCATGTGTAACCAAGATGCAAAATGGAAACTATTTGGTAATTGTCTCAGATGCAATTAAAAAATATAACGGTCTGGAAGACTCTGATTTTTATCAATTCGAGATTAAATATTCTTTGATTTCATCTAATGATAGAGAAATTGACAGCAACTCTCTATTATCACAAAATTATCCAAACCCGGCAACCAATTACACTTCTATTGACTTTTACAAATCAAATTCCGAAGATGGGATGATTTCGATTTATGATTTGAATGGAAACGAAAAAATGACGATAAATTTTGATAATTATGATATTGGAATGAACTCAGCATACCTCGATATTTCAGATTTGAGTTCTGGTGTTTATTACTACACATATAAAGCAAATCAAGTCGAAACCACCAAGAAAATGGTTCTGATTAAATAACTTCGTTATACAATTGTCCCGAAAACTCTAAATGAGCCATTGCAAATTTAATTTCAGTGTAAGAAAAATCATCGCTTAAGCTTTCTTTAATTTCCTTTAACGATTTGGTTTTTAGTTCTTTAATTTTATTTGTTATGGTTTTAAGTTTTTGTTTTTCAACAAATTCACTCACATCAATTAAGCCTTCGGCAACAAAATACGATAAGTGAAGTTCAATTGTCATAGCTGATAAACCTCGTTCCGAGACAATTTCTTTAATATTTTTTCCTTGCGAATATAATTCAAATGTAACTTCTTTGCTTTCTCGCTTTTCAGCTTTTGGAATTTTAATTTTTTGCTCTTTTGCTTTTTTTGGTCTTTTTGATTTTGCTTTTACAGCAGTTAAGTCTTGACGTTCGTTTACCAAGGCTTGTGGCAACAAATTTTCTTTCTTAATATTTGAATTATTTATAATTGCATCAATTAAAAGCATTGCTTTTTTCATTTTTTGCAATCGGTTAAAAAACAAAGATTCTAAATTTCTCAATTCATTGTTGTATTGTTTCACTCCACGAACTCCGTCAATTTCGGAAATTATTGCAAAAATATCTTTTGAAATTTCTTGAATTAATGGTTCAAAATAATTAATTGCAGATTTAATTCTATCTTTTAATTGTTCGTTAGTTCCTTTATTTACAATAATTTGTGAAAGTTGTTTTTGAAATTTTTCCGCAACTTCAATAATTGGAAGCAATTTTATATTAATTTCTTTTGCTTGTTCAAAAAATGATTGTTTTGCCGACCTATTTTCATCTTTATCGTAAGATTCTAAATGATACAAAAATTCTTGTTTCAAACTGTGCAAATCGAATGATTCCAACACAACCGAATGCAAATATTCAACAGCCGATTGATTATATTCTTTATCCAAATCAATTTGTTCTAATTTTCGATTTGTAAAATTCAGTAAACGAGCCGATTGCTCCGGAGCTTTGGCAATAATTTTTTCAGATAAAACCAAACCTTCGAGCGATTCTAATCGAGAAAGTGCAACATAAATTTGACCTGGTGCAAAAGCTTCTGAAACATCAATTATGGCTTGTTTAAATGTCAAACCTTGACTTTTGTGAACCGTAACAGCCCAAGCCAATTTCAAAGGAAAATGCGTGAAAGTTCCGTTTGTTGTTTCTTCAATTAAACCTGTGGTTTTGTTCAAAACGAAACGTTTATTTTCCCAAGTATATTTGTCAACATTTACAATATTTCCAGTTTCCGAGAAAATTACTTGAACAGAATCAGACGTTAGTTTGTGAATTTTTCCAATTTTTCCGTTGTAATAATTTTGTCCGCCCGAATAATCATTTTTGATGAACATAATTTGCGAACCTTCTTTCAATTCCATCGAATATTCAATTGGATAAATATGTTCGGGAAATTCATCACGAATTTCGGCTTTGTAAGTAAAAGTTTCCGATTTCAATTTTCGCAATTCATCAGAATTTATTGCATCGGCTTTTCTATTGTGAGTGGTTAAAAAAATGTATGAATCTTTCTCCGATTTTTTGAAATTTGGTTGATAATGCGAATTCAAAACTCGAATATCTTCGGGTTCAAAAACATTATTTCGCAAATTATTCAAGATTGAAACGAATTGCAAATCGCTTTGGCGATAAATTTTCCCGAGTTCAATTACAATAGGTTTTTGTTCGGCAAATACTTGAGCATCAAAAAAGTACATGCTTTTGTAAAATTGCTTCAAATAATTCCATTCATCGTCTTTCACAATTGGAGGAAGTTGCAACATATCGCCAATAAACAAAACTTGAACTCCGCCAAATGCTTGATTTCGTTTTCGGCGAACGTATCGCAAAATTGTGTCAATTGCATCCAACAAATCGGCACGCAACATACTAACTTCATCAATAATTAAAAGTTCGAGTTGCAAAATCATATTTCGTTTTGCCGAATTTAATTGAACTTTTTTAGGTAATTGATTTAATGTATGAATTTGAAAGCTAGCAGTTTGTAAATCCAATAAATTTGTTGCAGGAACAAAAGCTCCAAACGGAACTTGAAACATTGAGTGAATGGTAACTCCGCCAGCATTTAACGCTGCAATTCCTGTTGGAGCAACAATTATTGTGTTTTTGTGAGTGTTTTGAACAATATTTCGAAGCAAAGTTGTTTTTCCAGTTCCAGCTTTTCCGGTAAGAAAAATTGAACGATTTGTTCCATTTACAAATCGAATTGTGGTTAGGGCGTCGAGGTTATCGTTGAAATTCATTTCGTTACATATTTAAATTTAAAAAAATCACAAGGATTCAAAGTTAAAATGAGTTCAAAAGGACTTAATATTTCACTTTTTTGATTAGCTTAATTGCGAATATATTACTTATAAAAAAACTTTTAATATATTTGTCTCAAATTCTAAATAAAAAAAACAAAATTATGTTTAAAGGACAACCAAAAGGATTATTGGCAGCAGCTTTTGCAAACATGGGAGAACGCTTTGGTTTTTATACCATGATGGCTATTTTAGTATTGTTTTTACAAGCTAAATTCGGACTTGACGGACAAAATGCAGGAATTATTTACGGGGCGTTCTATTTTTCAATCTATATTTTAGCATTAATCGGAGGAATTATTGCAGATAGGATTCAAAATTATAAAGGAACTATTTTAACTGGATTAATATTAATGGCTTTAGGCTACGTAATTTTAGCTTTTCCAACCCCAACTCCTGTTTCAAGTATTCCATTATATTTATCGATAACAGTTGTCGGATTATTTGTAATTGCTTTTGGAAATGGTCTTTTTAAAGGAAACTTACAAGCATTAGTCGGACAAATGTATGATAATAAGGAATATGGAAAATTAAGAGATTCTGGATTTTCGTTGTTCTATATGTTTATAAATATAGGAGCAATTTTCGCACCTTTTACTGCTGTTGGAATCAGAAATTGGTGGTTAGGAAAAAATCAATTAAGTTATGATGCAGATTTACCAGCAATGTGTCATTCATTTTTAAATGATTCCATTTCTGAAAAAGCACAAACTTCGTTTCAAGCAATGGCAGATAAAGCATCAGGAATACCTGTTTCCGATTTAACTACTTTTTCAAATAATTATTTGAACGTATTTAACACAGGATTTCATTATGCTTTTGGAATTGCAATTATTGCTATGATTATTTCGTTGTTAGTTTTCGTGAAAAATAAAAAGAATTTTCCGAATCCTAGGAAAACCACTAAAGTTGGTGAAATTACCGACGAAATAAAAATGGAAGCAAATGAAATTAAGCAACGGATGTATGCTTTATTGGCTGTATTTGGTATTGTTATTTTCTTCTGGTTTTCATTTCATCAGAATGGATTATCATTGACATTTTTCGCAAGAGATTACACTTTATTAAAATTTGGTTCTTGGAGTTTTTCAGCTGAAATTTTCCAATCAATGAATCCATTTTTTGTTGTGTTTTTAACTCCAATTGTTGTTGGATTATTTGGTTGGTTACGCGGCAGAAATATGGAGCCATCAACTCCTAAAAAAATTGCTATTGGAATGGGAATTGCATCTTTAGGTTTTGTTGTTATGGTTTTAGGCTCTTTTGGTTTACCATTGTTTGAAACAATTAATCCACAATCAGGAGGTATGCCGCTTGACGAAGCATCTAGAGTAACTCCTTTTTTATTATTAGGGACATATTTTATTTTAACTGTAGCCGAATTATTTATTAGTCCAATGGGAATTTCCTTTGTTTCGAAAGTTGCCCCTCCTCAATATCAAGGAATGATGCAAGGTGGATGGCTGGGTGCTACAGCTTTAGGGAATGGTTTATTATTTATTGGTGCTGTTTTATACGAACAAATTCCTATTTGGATGACTTGGGGAATTTTTGTAATTGCAACTGCAATATCAATGTTTACCATGTTATTTATGATAAAATGGCTCGAAAGAGTTGCTAAATAAATAAAAAAAGGGCATTGCCCTTTTTTTGTATAATTATTGTCGTATTAATTTTTTATGTTGATAGTCAAAAATTTATATTCGTTTTTTTTCTTAACAATACTTTTAATTATTGGTTTTTCTTCTTTTTCTCAAGTTTCACCCAATAATTTAACGCTGATTGAAGGTTTAATGTATAAAAATGGTACGAGTGAGCCATTTACGGGATTATGCGTTGAAAAATACGAAAATGGGAAAAAAGGAATGGAAGGAAATTATAAAGAAGGGAAAAAAGAGGGGCTTTGGGTTTGGTGGTATCAAGAAGGGAAAAAAAAGCGAGAAAGCAATTATGTGAACGATAAAAAGCACGGTTTAACAACCTATTGGTTTAAAAATGGTCATTTGCAGTCAGAATCAAAGTACGAAAATGACGAACTGCATGGAAAATCAACTTGGTATTTTCAAAACGGACAAAAGAAAAAATCAGCCGTATATAACAATGGTCTTTTTATCGGTAGCATTGTTTGGGATGAAACTGGAAATGTACTCGAAAATAACCTTCCAAAAGATAATTAATAGTTCAAAAAAGAGTGTTGAATTATTTACTCAAGACTTTGTACTCCCAAGGAGTTAATGAAATTTCGAGTTGATCTAATATATTAGTTTTAGCATCAGTAAATAAATCAGTGTATTCTCCTTTAAAATCGTTTGTTTTAAAGCTTACTTTTGTCGGTGTTGCCGATAAATTCAGAAAAACAAGAACGGAATTTTCGTCTTTAACTCTTGCAAAAGAATATACTACCGAATCAGCCGAATTCGAAATCAATTTCATTTCGCCACCTCTTTCGCCATTCCACAATGCTTTGTTGTTATGTTTTAGGGTCATAAGTTTTGTATAAAATTGTTCGAGAGGTTTTTTATCCCAGAAAATCGTATCTTTTTCAAAAAAACGGAGCATTTTATCCATTTCAGCTTCTTGTCCATTATAAATCAAAGGCATTCCCGGAATGGTTGCTGCCATTACAGCAAAAGTTTTGTATCCTCCTCCCAATCGTGTAAATTCAGTTCCTTTCCACGAATTTTCGTCATGATTAGAGGTAAATTGCATACGAAAATCGTCAGCTTTATACTTCGTTTTTTCTCGTTCAAAATATTCGTTAATATCTTTAATTTTCTTTTTTCCTTGTGCAACATCATTCATAATAAAATGGAATTCCCATCCATAAGTCATATCAAAAGCTTTTGTTTGCAGATCGGCTTTATCGGCTTCGGCAAGCATAAAAACAGGTTTTATTTTATCTAATTCGGTGCGAGCTTCGTTCCAAAATTCTACCGGAACAAGTTCTGCTACATCGCAACGATATCCATCAATATTGGCATCGGTAATCCAAAATTTCAAGGCATCAATCATTGCTTCGTGCAATCCTTTTTCGTCATAATTTAAGTCGGCGACATCAGTCCAATCGAAAGGAGAAACCATTTTTCCTAAGGAATCTTTTGTGTACCATTCGGGATGCTCACTAACCCAAGCATTATCCCATGCAGTGTGATTTGCAACCCAATCTAAAATAACATACATTCCCAATTCATGAATTTTATTTACCAATTGTTTAAAATCTTCCATTGTTCCAAATTCAGGATTAACACCTTTGTAATCTTTTACTGAATAATAGCTACCTAAAGAGCCTTTACGTTCTTTTTCTCCAATAGGATGAATCGGCATTATCCAAATAATATCAACTCCCATTGCTTTTAATCGTGGTAAATGTTCTTCGAAAGCCTTAAATGTTCCCGCTTCGGTAAATTGTCGAACATTGACTTCGTAAATAGTCGCATTATAACTCCACTTAGGGTGAACCAATTGTGTAGAATCTGACTGTTGCTCATTTTGAACTGTTTGAGAATTATTGCATGCTCCAAAAATTGCAACAATAACAAAAAGTACGATTCCTAACTTTATAATTTTCATATCCAGCTTATTTTATGGTTATTATTTCGAAAGAATATTTGCTTAAACTCAAATTGATTTTGTTGTCTGATTTAGAAATTTTTGTTCCAAACAAAGCAGTTGCATTATCTCCTACAAAAGTTTCGGAAAGCGTGATTTCAACTTTTTCTGTTTTCTCACTTTTATTAAAAACAACTACCACAACATTATCGAAATATTTTCTAACAAATGCGTATTGCTTATCGGTAACCAATAGGGTTTGAAAATCGCCATAGGTCAAAGCCAAATTATTTTTTCTAAACTCTGTTAACTTTTTAACCATTTCCTTAACACCTTTTTCGTCGTTGGTTAAATTATCGAATTTCATCATTCGACGATTATCAGGGTCATTTGCACCAGGCATTCCAATTTCATCGCCGTAATAGATTACAGGTATTCCAGGTATTGTCATAATAAACGCATCGAGCATTTTCAGTTTAGCGTATCCAATCGGATTTTCAACTTTTATATCTCGACTCCAACCTGCTTCTTTATCATCTTCTTCAAACGACAAGGCTCCACTAGCATATGAAATAAAGCGAGCAATATCATGATTTCCCGTAACATTTCCCATCAAATGATGATTTCCATAAAAAAGGAAAGATTCTTTCAATGATGTTTCGAGTTTTGTAAACGGTTCTTTATCTATAGCAAATACCGAACGAGCATCGAAATAAAGGTTAAAATCGAACTGAGCATCGAGCATCCCTGAGCCAACATAACTACCAATTAATTCGCGACTTCCAAAAGTTTCGCCAATTTGAAGTAGTCGATTATTTTGAGGAAAAATTACTTCCTTTTTAAGCTTTTTAGTCAACGAACGCCAAAACACTTCAGGAATGTGTTTAGTGGCATCGTGACGAAATCCGTCGAGATTATATTTTCTAATCCATTGTACTGCAAAACTGGTCATCGTATCTACAACCTCAGGCTTTGAATAATCCAAGGTTGGCAAAAACGAATCGAACCAAGTTGTGAGGCGTTGTGCGTCCCAAATTCTGATATTTGGAGTTCCATCGGGTAACATCATATTGGTAGCCCAACTTGGGTTTGCTTTTATTATTGGGTGATTTTCGTGTACGTGATTCGCTACATAATCAAGAATCACATTAACATTCTGATTATGAGCTTCGTTAATTAATTCTGTGAAAACAGCTTCGTTTCCAAAACGATAATCAATTTCGGTCGAAGAAATAGGCCAATATCCATGATAACCAGAAAATTTACGATTTGGTTTTGGATATTCTTTGTAAGCTTTTTCAGGATTTTGAGCAATTGGCGATAACCAGATAGTGTTTATTCCAAGTTCCTTGAAATATCCCGACTTAAGTTTATCTAAAATTCCTTTTATATCACCACCATGGTAATTTGCTCTTTCGTGAACTTCAGGGTCGTTTATCGGCTTATCGATTGATTTGTCGCCATTATTAAATCTATCAACCAACAAGAAATAAAGTATCGAAGCTTCATAATCTTTTCTATTCAAATCAGCGGCAGTTTTAACAACTTGCTGACCTTTTAATGGAATCATTAAATCATTTGATGCTCCGCTAGCATTGAACGAAAATACTCGCATAAACGAACGGTCAACTTGAGTAGCATTTTCAGGTATTGGAAAACGAATCAACTTATTATCTTCATCAATAATAACTAACCTATTTACCAATTGATAATTATCCCAAAGAACAAAAATTTGGTCAGGCTTTTTGTCATACGAAACCAAAATGGTATTTCCATCGGTAGAATGCAACCAAAGTTTAGGAGCATTTTCGTTTTGAACATCACCAACCGTGAGAACCGAGTTAACTCCTCCCATATTATTACTTACAGTATCTTTGTTTGCTGGATCAAGAATCCAATCTCCATCAACAACAATTCTATACGAAAAACGTCCGGGATATAATTTTAAGTCTGCTTTCCAAATACCATCTTTAAAATTCAATGGCGTTTGCGTTGCACTCCAACCATTAAAATCGCCAGCAACAAATACTGATTTAACTTCTCTAGTCGGTTTATATTGAAGATTATATTCTACTTTTGGCGATCTTTTCATGATAAACGAATACGCTGTATCGCCAAACCAAGCTCTAGTAACCATAACTGGAGGAACTGGTTCGCCAGAATAATTTAAGGTCAATGCTTTTCCTGCCTCTAATTTTCCGGGAATAAGGCATTTGCTAAATGTTAAGGACTTAATTTTGTAGGGATTCATGAAATAATCGCTCAAATCGATAATGGTGCTATCGTCATTAAGCATAACGGGTTGAATCAAATCATGTGTTTCTGTAGGTAAAGGAAAAGTTACTTTTTTCTCTTCTTTTTTTTCTTCGCTGCACGAAGTCGCCATTACTACACTCATAATTATAATAAATCTTAAATTTTTCATTTTTTTTAAATATTTTCTATTTTTTTAAATCCGACCGTAAATATGGCTCAGTTTTTTTAATTTTTCAATTATTTCAGATGAAATTGTCTCATTATATCTCCATTTCCAATTTCCTGAAGATGTTCCCGGAATGTTTGTTCTACATTCGGAATCTAAATTCAAAATATCCTGCATTGGAACAATTGCAATATTAGCAACCGATTTCCACGCTTCTATAATAAATTTCCATACAATTTCGTGTTCGAATTCACAAATTCCTAAATATTCTCGAGCAAAATTTCTGTTTATATCGTTGGTAGATAAATGCCAGCCCAATGTCGTATCGTTGTCGTGAGTGCCAGTATATACAACACAATTTTTGTCGTATGTATGTGGCAAATAATTATTTTCTTCGCTGGCATCAAAAGCGAATTGTAAAATTTTCATTCCTGGCAAAGCAAATTTCTCACGTAATTCAACTACATCGTCGGTTATCACACCCAAATCTTCAGCAATTATTGGCAAATCTCCCATTTCATTTTTCAATGCCGTAAACAACTCTTTACCTGGAGCATCCACCCAAGTTCCATTGATTGCCGTTTCTTCGCCAAATGGAATTGACCAATACGCAACTAAACCTCTAAAGTGGTCAATTCGAATAATATCATACATTTCTAAATTCGCTTTTACTCGATTTATCCACCATCGAAAATTTGTTCGTTTGTGCTTCTTCCAATCGTAAATTGGGTTTCCCCAAAGTTGACCGGTCTCACTAAAATAATCTGGAGGAACTCCTGCTACAAATGTTGGGTTTCTGTCCTCATCAAACAAAAATAATTCTGGATTTGCCCACGCCTCAACACTATCAAGAGAAACATACAAAGGAATATCGCCAATAATTCTTACACCCGACTCGTTTGCATATTTTTTCAAGTCTGACCACTGCACAAAAAACAAAAATTGCAAATATTTATAAAACTCGATTCTCTCTTCTAACTCGATTTTGAGTTTATTTAAGTCTTTTGACTTTCTAATTTTAATTGCTTCGTTCCATTCGTACCAAGGTTTAAGATTAAAATGTTCTTTTAGTGACATAAAAAGAGAAAAATCGTCGAGCCATTCACTATTTTTAATACAAAACGCTTCAAATTCAGCCTGTTCTTCCAAATCGGCAAATTCGGTGAAATTTAAAAATGCTGTTTCAAACAATTTATTTTTATACTCCCGTACTCTGTCATATTCAACAATATCGTTGGAAAATTCAGGAATTATAGCAACATCATCTCTATTCAATAATTTGCGTTCAATCAAATTATCAATGTCGATTAACAATGCGTTACCTGCAAATGCAGAAAAACACTGATAGGGAGAATCTCCGTATCCCGTTGGTCCCATTGGCAATATCTGCCAAAGAGATTGACCTGATTCTTTTAAAAAATCGATAAAATCAAAGGCTTCACGACCTAAACTTCCAATTCCGAATTTATTTGGCAACGAAGTTATATGTAATAAAATCCCTGATGAACGTTCAAAATTCATATTTTTTATGTTTTAGCCCCCTTGCCCCCAAAGGGGGTTTAAGAAAGATGATTTATGTTAATTTCTATTTCATTTATAATATTGAGATTTCTCAATCGCTATCGCTCATTTCGAAATGACAGCCTAATTTCAATTTGTCAATTCGAACTTCCTTTTTTTTGTCATTTCGAACGTATGTGAGAAATCTCATTTCAATTCAAAATTTTAGATTTCTCGTCGTTTCACTTCCCTCTACAGCCAAACTCCGTTTGTCTTGATATTTGTTAACAAATCATAATGTTTAAATAAAAATCTACTTTTTATTTTCATTAATAAACATAACACTCACAGCTCCTAAAATCATAAAAGCACCGGCTAAATAAATTGCATAAATAGTGTTATCGTTAAAAAAATATCTTACAATTAAACCAGCAAAAACGCCACTTACAATTTGAGGAATCGTAATCGACATATTGAAAATTCCCATAAACATTCCCATACTTTTTTGAGGGATTGAATTTGCTACAATTGCGTAAGGCATTGCCAAAATGCTCCCCCATGCAAAACCAATTCCAATCATAGGGATAATTAAGTACGTTGGATCTGAAAATAAATAGAACGAGAGCAATGAAATTCCGCCAACTAATAAAGCAATTGAATGTGTTTTTTTTCGTCCAAATTTTTGAGCAATTAAAGGCAGCGATAAAGCTATTATTGCTGAAACGCCATTGTAAATTCCGAATAAAATTCCAACCCAATTTCCTGCTTCTTGAAATTCAGGAGAATTGCTGTCAACTGTTCCATAAAAATTTTGAGCAATTGCAGATGTTGTATAAACCCACATTAAAAATAAAGCAAACCACGAAAAAAATTGTACAATTAATAATTGCCACATTACTTTCGGAATTTTGAATTTTGTTGACTCAGGTTTATCTTCTGTTTCCTTTTCAGCATAAAACTCAGGAGGATATTCTTTTGTGCTAGTAACAGTCCATATAATTGCAGAAATTAAAACAGCAGCTCCTATGTAAAACGAATAAATTACGTTTTGGGGAATCATACCATTTTCTGCCTCGACTGAAATGCCGAAAAAATTACCTAAAATATAAGGCAACCATGAACCAACAACAGCTCCAATCCCAATTAATAAAGTTTGCATCGAAAAACCTAAAGTATGCTGTTCTTCTGGCAATTTGTCAGCAACTAATGCCCTAAAAGGTTCCATCGAAATATTTATTGATGCATCCATAATCATTAATAAACCTCCTCCAATTAACATTGGCGAAATAATTCCGGCTAAACTCGGAGCATTGGGCATAAGAATTAAAGCAATACTTGTCATTACAGCTCCAATTAAAAAATATGGTCTTCTTCTTCCTAAACGAGTCCAAGTTTTATCACTAAAATATCCAATTATTGGCTGAATAATCATGCCCGTTATTGGAGCAACAAGCCAAAACCATGATAGTTCATGAACATCAGCACCTAAGGTTTGTAAAATTCTAGATGCATTTGCATTTTGCAGAGCAAAACCAAATTGAATTCCCAAAAATCCGAAACTCATATTCCAGATTTGCCAAAAAGATAATTTAGGTTTTTTTATCATTTTTCCTTATTTAATAAAATTTATGTACTTTTGACAATAATTAAATTCATTGTGTGTTTTGAACACCTAAATTTAATAAAATAAATATGCAAAAAACTATTTTTTCGGAATTAAATCCAAACATATCTGTAAACTGCGTTACACTTGGCTTTGCACAAAACGAACTTAAAGTGCTAGTTAATATTAACGAAGTAAAAAAAGGGAAAAATGTTTCATCGGTTTATGCTTTACCCGAAAGTTTAATTCGACATGAAGAATCGCTAAAAGATTCAGCAAAAAGAATATTAAAAGACTTCACAAATCCAGACAAAGTGTATTTTGAACAATTATATACTTTCGGCAAAGTTGACCGTAACAAGAAGCACGATATTGAATGGATGAGATTACTCGGATTACACGCTGATGAACGCTTAATAAGCGTTACATATTTTGCATTATTAAAGCCTGATTTATTTGTATCAGAACAAACGCTGTTTGATAAAAAAACAGAGTGGATTCCATTTAATAAACTACCCAAATTAGCTTTTGATCATAATGACATTGTTGAGAAAGCTCTTCTTACACTAAAACGAAAGTTAAAATTCGAAGCTCTTGGTATTGAATTACTTCCCGATAATTTTACACTAAGCGAACTTCAAGCACTTTATGAAACCGTTCTTGACACAAGTTTTGATAAACGAAATTTCAGAAGGAAGATTTTGAATTCCGGATTATTCGAAAACACATTCAAAAAACAAACTGCCGTAACTCACAAACCAGCCGAATTATTCACAATCAATAAAGAAAAATACGATTTATTGAGAAGCGGAAAATTTGATTTGGCTTTTATTAATTTTTAGGCTTTGTCTCTGTTATTATACAATGCCAACATGCCTACGTTTTTCAATTCGATTAATTCCAGATAAGGAATTCTAATCCTTGGTTGTTTCTATAAATATTGTTTGATTATACTTGATAGTTCATCATAATTCATAGCTCCAGATTTTGACCAAACTTGTTTCCCATTTTTAAAAAGAATGAGCGTAGGAACAGACACCACATTATATAATTTTGCAATGCTTTCATTCGCCTCAATATCAACTTTCACGATTTCTGCCTTTCCTTTGTAATCAACTTTTAATTTATCGATATCGGGAGCCATTTTTTTGCATGGAGCACACCAAATTGCATGAAAATCGATTAAAACAAGTTTATTTGATTCGATGAGTTTACTAAAAGAGTATTCATTGTATTGTACACTTGTTGAAGCAACCGTGGCTTCATCTTTTTCTACGGGATATCCATATTTATTCCACTCAACAATTCCTAATTGAAGGTTATAAATTTTTTTAAACCCTACTTGAGCCATATATTTTGCAGCGTAAACACTCCTACTACCCGTTAAGCAATATACATAAATCGGTTTTTCCTTTTGGAGTAAATTAACTTTTGTAGCAAAACTCTGTTCTCCAATATTTATAGCTGTTGCACCTTTAATATGTCCACGAGCTACTTCGCCGGGTGTTCGCACATCAAGGATTATGCCCTCACCCGAATCAACAAGCTGCTTAAACTTAACAGCATCAACATTTTCAATAACTTGTGCATTTGTTTTAAATCCCTCAACAGATATGAAAACCAGCAACAAAAATAAATATTTCATATTAATTACAATTACATATATAAATACGTACAAATATAAATATTGTATTTGACTTTACATAAAATTGGTATCTAAATTCGTTTATCATAAAAATATTATGCGTTTATAAATGAAAATAAGAGATTAGTAAATATGAGTTGAAAAGCGATTTTTTATTTATTATATTTAATAAAAATTTAGGAACATGAAAAGCGTTTTAATTATACTAATGTTTTTTGCAGTTAATTGTCTAAAAGCAGATGATATAGAATCAATCCGTAATGGAGATTGGTCTGACGACGACACATGGAGCAATGGAGACGTTCCTAGTACCAACGATGTGGTTACCATAAATCACGATATTATTCTTGACGTTTCGGTTACAACAAAAACATCTATTTCGGTTAGTTTTGGAGCCTCATTAACATCTACAACAAGTAGTTTAGAAGTCAAATCAGGAGCAACATTAAATGTTGTTGGCTCTTTACAAGTCTTTAATTTAACATTCTACAATGGCTCAATTGTTAATATTGAGAGCACAGGAACCGTAGATATTGAAAATGATTTTACTAATAGAAACAATAGCGACGATGTTATTATTGATGGTCTTTTTAATATATCAGGCGATTTGGATAATGGAAATGGGGGTTTAATTGTTGGAACAGGCGAAATTTGCACAAGCGGTTCTTACGCTGGAGCTGGAACAACCTTTGGCAGAATTCCATCAAGTGAAATTGCTGCTGGTTCTTGCATACGAATGAGTATTATGCCAATTGAATTGGTAAATTTTTCAGCCGAATTATCAAATGAAGACGTATTTGTTAATTGGACAACCGCAAGTGAGAAAAACAATAATTATTTTGAACTTTTTAGAAGCGAAAATGGAGTTGATTTTATTTCGCTGACAAGAATTGGAGGAGCCGGAAACAGTTCTAGTTCTCTTGAATATAGCTATACCGACATGTCGGTTCCAAGTGCAACTTTGTACTATATGTTAAAACAAGTTGATTATAACGGCGATTATGAAATTTTTGATTTAATTTCGGTAAGCAACGAAAAATTAGGAAATAATTGTAACCTGAGTGTCAACCCAAACCCTTGTGTCGGAAAGTGCGAAATTGTATTTGATGATTGCATGGACGATGAGATGAAAAATGCAAGTTTTATGGTTTACGATGCAACTGGGCACGTTGTTTACACTTCGTTAAACAAAACCATTGAACAAGGAAAAGCAAGCTTTAGTTTTAATGTAAACAACAACCTAAAACCTGCGGTTTACATTGTTCGCGGATCAACCGAAAGCAAAATATTAGATAAAAAAACGATACTCCAAAAAAATGAATAAATTATTTAATGTAAACAATCTTGTATTTCTGATTGTTCTTCTACTTATTGCATACGGATGCAAAAATGCTAAAAACATCAATTTTGATGAAAGTAGCGAATCAACTGACGCATCAAATGGTTTATCGGCAAACGAAGCAATGGTATACTCATTGCCATCTCCATATCAAGTTTCATCGCTAATAAAAATTGCAGGTATTGATTATGAAAAGAACATTATTGAGATGCCAATGAAACATTCAAATTTGTACAGTTCGCCTGAATACAAATCATTGAATCTTGGTGCAAGTTTGGTTGATTTATACTACACAACAATTTTTGAGGAATATCCAACTTCTGCCGTATTTTTACAACGTGTTGACGAGTTAATGTATGAGTCGGGTATGAAATCCGTAAAGTTTTCAAAATTTGCCAATCGGATTGAAAATAATCTCGACAATAAAGATTCACTGTATCACTACATTGGTTTGTACCAACAACAATTTGAAGATTATTATTCGGTAAGCGACGAAAAACAAAAAACATTCTTAATTGTCAGTGGAGTTTATATCGAGGGCTTGTACTTGTTAAGCGAAATGTATCAAAATAGCTTTTACACAAAATCGCTAACTCCGTTTATGGAAAAAAGTTTGAATACCTCGATACTTCAACAAGCCATATTTTTAGATAATCTCATCGAACTTTTAGAATCGTTTAATGATCCGAAAATAGAACCTTTTGTGTTAAGATTTAAGACCTTACAAAATTTATTCACTACTATAAACATTGAATATAGCCTTGGCAAAAAAAATGAAATTCAACAGGTAAAGCTCCTCAAAAAGCACATGTTCCAAATTCATGAAATAGCAAAAGTTTTACGTGAAGACATTATTTTAGAACGTATTTAAAATCGATTTTTTGATTTAAATCCTCCTAATTACACATTTCGCAAAAAAAACACACTGCCTAAAACATATTTAGTCGCAATCCCTTTACCTACTTGCTTCTTTTTAAAATACATGTTAGATTTTACTATTGTTCGTTCAACTTTGCCAAAGTTGATTTTAATCAAAGTATAACATGCAGATAATCAGCAACATCTCAATTCACGCAAACTTTGGCAAAGTTCTTAAAATCAGAGACATACAAAAATTAACCGAACTATTGATTTTATAGAAGGAGATAAAATGCCCGAATTCGAAAAAATATATAAAGAAAAATATACTTTTGAAATTAATTTGTAAATTGCCTCAAAATTAGATTGGCACAAAAGTTGAAAAAAGACCTACTCCAAAAAATAAAATGAAACGAATAATCATTCACATTGCAATAATTTTTCTTCTGATACCTTTTGTCGGAAATGCACAAAAGCAAGTTGTGGTTAATGGCAGAACATATTATATAGTTAAAGCTATTGTCGAAAATGGCGATACTCTACCATATATTTCGTTGAGAGAAATCATAATTTTACCTCCAAAAACCTTTAAAAGTCAAGCGGAAAAGAAACGATATAAACGATTGGTTTACAACATTAAAAAAGTATATCCTTATGCACGACTTGCTAGTGCAAAAATGTATGAAATAAATGCAAAACTCGAACAAGTTGAGGATGAAACCGAACGTAAACGCTTAATGAAAATATACGAAAAAAACTTACGAGACGAATTTGAAGATGAACTCAAAAATCTTACGATGACTCAGGGAAAATTGTTGATTAAGTTAGTTGACCGAGAAACTGGGCAAACAACTTATGAGATTGTTAAACAACTTCGAGGTTCTTTATCTGCTTTCTTTTGGCAGTCATTAGCCAAATTGTTCGGCTCAGATTTAAAAACCGAATACGACGCCGAAGGCGAAGATAAAATGATAGAAGATATTTTAGTTAGAATCGAAAACGGACAATTATAAATTGTCCGTTTTGTTTTACCTTACAAATTTCTATAAATTAGAATGCGATTTTTACATTAAAAAACTCAGCAAAATACCAGCAGCAACTGCAGAGCCAATTACTCCAGCAACATTTGGTCCCATAGCATGCATCAATAAATGATTCGTTGGGTCAGCTTTTAATCCTTCAATTTGAGACACTCTAGCACTATCAGGAACCGCCGAAACACCTGCATTTCCAATCAATGGATTAATTTTATTCTCTTTTGAAAGAAACAAGTTCATAAATTTTGTAAATAGAACTCCACCGGCAGTTGCTACCATAAACGACAAGGCTCCAAGCACAAATATTAATATAGATTGCGGTGTTAAAAAAACGTCAGCTTGTGTCGATGCTCCAACTGTTAAGCCAATAAGTATAGTAACAATATCGATTAAAGATGTTCTAGCTGTTTCTGCCAATCGATTGGTAACGGTTGACTCTTTCAATAAATTTCCAAAAAACAACATTCCTAATAAGGGCAAAGCACTCGGAGAAATAAAGCAGGTAAGTAAAATTCCAAGAATTGGGAATAATATTTTTTCCAATTTTGAAACCGAGCGAGGAGGCTTCATTCTTATTAATCGCTCTTTTTTAGTAGTAAAAAGTCGCATAATCGGAGGTTGAATAACTGGTACAAGAGCCATATAAGAATATGCAGCAATTGCAATTGGACCAATTAAATTTTGAACCGTTGTTCCATCGGGCAAAATATTTACTCCATTGGCTAATTTTGAAGCAAGAAAAATTGCTGTAGGACCATCGGCTCCGCCTATTATTCCTATTGCCCCAGCTTCTTGAGGATAAAAACCGAGAGCCAATGCACCAAAAAAAGTTGCGAAAATTCCAATCTGAGCGGCCGCTCCAATCAAAATTAATTTAGGATTTGAAATTAATGTAGAAAAGTCGAGCATAGCCCCAATCCCCAAAAATATCAATGGTGGATAAATTCCTTTCATTACACCAAAATACAGATAACTTAGTACGCTTCCCTGTTCGTAAATACCCACCTGCAAGCTAAATTCTTCGGGTTGAGCAAATGGTATATTTCCAACTATGATTCCAAATCCTATCGGAACTAAAAGCAAAGGTTCGTACTCATATTTAATTGCAAGAAAAATAAACAATAATCCTACACAAATCATGATTAAATGCCCAGGTGTTGCATTTGCAAAACCTGTAAATTCCATAAAACGATAGATGCCTTCCATACAAAATTTATTGAATTTCCATTAATACGTCACCCTGCATAACATTCTGTCCAGTTTTAACCATAATAGACTTAACCGCACCATCTGTTTCAGCAAGAATATTATTTTCCATTTTCATGGCTTCCATTACTAATAATTTTTGCCCTTTTACCACTTGATCCCCTTCCTTAATAGCAAAACTTAAAATGACTCCGGGAAGTGGAGCTTTAATGATGCATAATCCCGAAGTTCGTTGTAATGGTTTATTTTCTTTCGGTGGAGCAACATTTGACCGAATAAGCGTTGGTGTCTTAGTAGTTTGTAGCTCTTTATGTATTAAGACAGAATATACTGAGCCATTTACTTCTACGTCAGCAACATTACCTTCAATTTTTTTTATATCAACGTCATAATCATGACCTTGTATCGTAAATTTAAATTTCTTCATAAATATTATTTTCCAAGATTATACACACTGTAAAGTTTAGAACTCCATGGAGAGTATTTTTTTGTTATTTTTTTCATTGTTATAATAGCGTCTTCTTTATCGTGCATTTCGTTAAAATGTAAATGCAATGCCAAACTAATTGCAGCACTCACATCTGCCGGAATATGCAAATCATCTGATTCTGCTAATTCAATTTTTCCTTCTTTTCTTAATCTATTTCTAATTGGAATATTGATTAAAATCGGAACTAAAGAAAATAAATAAAAAAGGATAATCAATGAAGCGAAAACAACTCCCATACCGACAATCGCAATTATGACATGTTCGCTTGTTATGGCTGAATAATCAAATTTAATTTCACACAACATCTTTTTTTATTTTATAATGGTAAATTACAATGTTTTTTAGGCGGATTTGAATCTTTCTTTGTTGATAATGTTTGTAAAGCCCTTGTAATCCTAAATCTAGTATTTCTAGGCTCAATTACATCATCAATGTATCCAAGTTTTGCAGCTTCGTAGGGATTTGCAAATTTGTTTACATATTCCGATTCTTTATCGGCAATAAACTTCAACTTATCCTCAGGTTTTTCAATGCTGCTTAATTCTTTGAAATACAACACTTCAATTGCTCCTTTTGCACCCATAACTGCTATTTCAGCAGTTGGCCATGCATAATTTATGTCGCCACGTAATTGTTTTGAACTCATTACATCGTGTGCTCCGCCATACGATTTACGAAGAGTTATGGTAACTTTTGGAACGGTTGCTTCACCATATGCAAACAATAATTTTGCTCCATTTGTAATAATCCCATTATATTCTTGACCACTGCCAGGTAAAAATCCTGGAACATCAACTAGCGTTACGATTGGAATATTAAAAGCATCGCAAAATCGAACAAAACGAGCCGCTTTTTTCGACGCATCAATATCGAGAACTCCAGCCAATACCATTGGTTGATTTGCTACCATTCCAACAGGCATTCCATTAAATTTAGCAAACCCAACAACAATATTTCGTGCATAATGCTTGTGAACTTCGAAAAATTCTCCATTATCTACTACAGCATCAATAACATCAATAACATTATACGGTTTGTTTGCACTGTCTGGAATAATCTCGTTTAACGAATCTTCCAATCGATTAATAGGATCAGAACATTCGGTTACTGGAGGTTCTTCCAAATTATTTTGCGGAACGTAACTTATTAGTTTACGAATCATCATTATTCCATCTTCTTCTGATTGCGAAACAAAATGACAAACCCCAGATTTCGATGCATGAACATTTGCTCCACCCAATTCTTCGTCTGTAATATTTTCGCCCGTTACGGTTTTTGTAACTTTAGGTCCAGTAACGAACATGTAACTATTTTTTTCCGACATCAAAATAAAATCGGTTAAAGCTGGCGAATAAACGGCTCCTCCGGCACAAGGACCGAAAATGGCTGAAATTTGTGGAATCACACCTGAAGCCATAATATTTCGTTGAAAAATTTCAGCATATCCAGCCAAACTTGCAACACCTTCTTGAATTCTTGCTCCACCACTATCGTTAATTCCAATTATAGGAGCTCCAACTTTCATGGCTTGATCCATTACTTTACAAATTTTCTTTGCATACGATTCGGAAAGAGAACCTCCAAATACCGTAAAATCCTGCGAGAAAACATATACCAATCTGCCATCAATTGTGCCATATCCGGTAATAACGCCATCCGATAAGTATTTTTGTTTATCTAAATCAAAATTCGTACAACGATGCGTTACGAACATATCGAATTCCTCGAAACTACCTTCATCAAGTAGCATTTCAATTCTTTCGCGTGCAGTAAATTTACCCTTAGCGTGTTGTGCATCAATTCTTTTTTGACCTCCTCCAAGCTTTGCTTGAACTCTTAAGTCAATTAATTGATTGATTTTATCTTGATTACTCATGATTATTTGATAAGTATGTTAATTTATTTTTTGTTTTTGTCTTCGCATATTTCAATAAGAACTCCAAATGTCGATTTTGGATGTATGAAAGCAATATCGAGCCCCTCTGCTCCTTTTCGTGGCGTTTTATCAATAAGTTGAACCCCTTTTTCGGCTGTTTCAGTCAACACTTTTTCGATATTATCAACAGCAAAAGCAATATGATGAATTCCCTCGCCTTTTTTCTCAACAAATTTACCAATTGGTCCTTCCGAATCTGTTGATTCAAGAAGTTCAATTTTAGTTTGTCCAACCATAAAAAAAGCAGTTTTTACTTTTTGCTCTTTAACCTCTTCGACAGCATAACATTTTAATCCGAAAATATTTTCATAAAATTTAATCGATTCTTCCAAATTTTTTACGGCTATTCCGATGTGTTCAATATGTTTTGGCTTCATTGTAAGTAGTTTATAAAATTGTAATGCAAAAGTATCTATAAGACGAGCTTTAAATCAATGATAAAAAACATAAAAAGCACGAATTGTTGAACAACATAAAATATTAGTGTTTATAGGCTTTAGGGATTCATTTCAAATGAAACAATGTGAATATATACATTTCTATAAGCACATAATAAAAAACGAGATTTCATACTATGTTGAAAACAAAAAATTATGTAGGTTTGTAAGAATTTAAAATTGAAAAACTATTTTCAACATATTATCCTTTTTAGCAAAAGAATTGCATTTTTGCTAATCTTATTTTCGATAAGCAGGCTTTACTTTTTTGTATTGAATTTCAGTTATTTCGAAACTGTAGGTTTTTGGAGCATACTGAAAAGTTTTTTTTATGGGCTTCGATTTGATATTGCGGCCATAACATTTTTCAATAGTTTGTTCATTGTTTTGCACACTATTCCAGGAAATTTTAAAAGTTATAAAACTTACCAGCTTGTGCTATTTATTCTTTTTGTTTTCGTTAATTCTATACTTTTGGGAACTAACTTTATTGACTCTGAATATTTTAGCTATACAAACAAAAGAATGTCGTCTGATATTGGTCAATTGATTAGTTTAGGCGACGATTTTAAAAATCTTATTCCTGCTTTTTTAAAAGACTTTTGGTACACAGTAGTGGCATTTATTGTGTTAATATTTTTTAGTTGTAAATTTTATCCTAAACAAAAGGTATTCGAAAAGTCGAGCTTGACCATTAAAACATTTGTATTCCAATTTTTAATTTTTGCGTTTGTAATTTCAATTTCTTTTGTGGGTTTTAGAGGCATTGAGTTAAGACCATTGAATAACATAAGTGCGGCAAAATATGTTCGAAGTCAAACCATTCCCTTGGTATTAAACACGCCCTTTACCATGCTTAAATCGTGGAGCAAAGAAAATTTGAATTCGGTAAATTTTTATTCAGAAGAAAAATTAATAAACATTTTTTCACCGATAACAACTCCATCGCAAGAAAAAAAATTCAAAAGGCTTAATGTAGTTATCATCATTCTCGAAGGTTTTTCTTCGGAATTCATTGGGTTTATTTCTCAAGAAAAATCATTTACTCCATTTTTAGATTCGCTTTTTGCGAAATCATTGGTTTTTGAACATGCTTTCGCAAATGGCAAACGCTCTATTGAAGCACTGCCTGCTATATTTGCAGGAATTCCTTCGTTTGCCGATAATCCATATATTACTTCAAAATACTCAACCAATAATATAAAGGGAATCGGAACAATTTTAAAAGAAAAAGGTTACAACACTTCATTTTTTCATGGCGGAATAAACGGCACTATGGGATTTGACGCATTTGCTCATTTGGCAGGGTTTGAAAAGTATTATGGATTATACGAATATCCAAATAAAGCCCATTACGACGAAACGTGGGGGATTTACGACGAAGAATATTTACAATATTTTGCTAAAGAATTAACCAATTTTCAGCAACCATTTTTATCTTGTGTATTTACGCTTTCGTCGCACCATCCTTACAATATTCCGCAGAAATACAAAAACAAATTCCCGAAAGGCAACAATAAAATTCACGAAAGCATAGGATACGTTGATTATTCATTGGAGCGTTTTTTTGCCTCAATTTCAAAAGCAGATTGGTTTAAAAATACACTTTTTGTAGTTACCGCTGATCACACACCTTATTCGCTCAATAAATATTATTCGAATAAACTAGGCTCTTATTCAATTCCAATTGTATATTATATGCCTGGAGACAGCTTATTAAAGGGTAAAAATGCCACCATTACTCAACACTGTGATATAACTCCCACAATTTTGGGTTTACTCAACTACAACGAACCCATATTTTCATTCGGCAAAAATGTGTTAGATTCCGCAAATTCGGCTTGTGCTTTCAATTATAATTCGGTTTTGTATCAACTAATCGAAGAAGACTTTACTTTATTATTTGATGGAGAAAAAAGCAAATCGTTGTACAAAATCAAAACGGATAAACTTTTAAAAGAAAATTTAATTTCGTATAAACACAAAACGAGAATTAATATGGAAAACAAACTTAAAGCTATTATTCAAACATATAACAACCGAATGATAAACAATGAGTTGATTTATAAACAACCAAACGAGAACCCCGAAAATTAGTAATTCGTTTATTTGCTCATTTGTTGATAATCGAATCACCAAAAATACAAAGAGAACAAATATTTTTAATAAATATATTAAAACATAAAAAAATCTGAATTAACCTTATGCTTTTTATTTATCATATACTTGATTTTTAATCATTTATTGTTTATTAACAATGAGCATAAGGTCGAAAAAGTATTTAAATTTTAAGATTTTTAAAATCAAAGAGTTTTAACGTTCGTCCTTTCTATTTTTCTGTTAATAAAAATTTAATTTATTTTCTGCTTTATTTTCTTAAATTTGAGTTTTATAAGTGTTTCCAAAAGAACTTACAGTAAATGTCTTGAATATGAATAGATTGCTTTTAATTTCATTAACACTGTGTGCGTTTTTATTCTCCGATTTTAGTTTTGGAATCGAAGCTAATAGAGGAAAAGATGGCGAAAATGACTATTTCCTTATCAATATGACTCGAGGTAGAGTTAAACAAAACGAGGAAGATTTCCGTGGTGCGTTGCGAATTTATACTGAGTTGTACAAAACAAATGCTGAAAATTTGCAATTGAATTACCGAATGGGAGAGTGCTATGTATTTATAAAAGAAATGGATAAGGCAATTTTACATCTCGAAAAAGTTATTGCTAACGATACCATCGATAAAAAAAACGCATATTTCTATATTGGTGAAGCATATCAGTACGAAGGCAAAATTGACGATGCCAAACAAGCATTTTTGAATTTCAAATCGAGCTTGTCAGAAAAACAATTGGAAAAACATCAGGTTAACGATTTGTTTGCACAATGTCTTACGGCTCAAGAACTGATTGCAAAACCTGTAAATGTAAAAATTACAAACTTAGGCGACAATATTAATTCAAATTTTACCGATGCTTGCCCATCGGTTAGTGCAGATGGCAAAACGCTAATTTTCACTTCTCGTCGCCCTGAAAATACCGGAGGATTGATAGAGCCAAGTAACGACGAATATTTCGACGATATTTATATTTCATCGTGGGACAATGCAAGCAAATCTTGGACTAAAGCCATACAAATTCCAGGTAAGATAAATACCAACGGGCATGATGCAAACACTAGTATTTCGCCTGATGGGAAAAAAGTTTTTGTGTACAAAAATGTTACAGGCGTAACCAAAAGTGGCGATATTTATGTCTCAACAAAAGAGGACGATGTTAATTGGGCAGAACCTATACCGGTTGATGAAAAAAACGTAAATTCAACCTATTTCGAAAGTTCTGCCTGCATCACAGCAGATGGAAATACCATGTATTTTGTTAGCGAACGACTAAAAGACGGGTATGGTAACGGTGATATTTATATGGCAGTGAAGGAAGGAACCGCTTGGGGAAAACCAGTAAATTTGGGAAGTATTATCAATACCATTGAAGACGAAATCGGAGTTTTTGTTCATCCCGACGGAAAAACACTTTTCTTTAGCTCAAAAGGGCACAATACCATGGGCGGATACGATATTTTTATGTCCGTTTTTAAAAATGGTTCTTGGTCGTCACCTATAAACATGGGATATCCAGTTAATACAACCAAAGACGAAATTCATTTTGTACTTTCAACTGATGGTAAAACTGCATATTTATCAAGCACAAGAAGTGAAGGAAAAGGAAAGACCGACATTTATTCGGTTGATATGAGTAAATATTACGACGAGAATTCAAAAATTGACGAACAAACGACAACCGTTTTGTCGGGTCCTGCTTTATCAATTATAAAAGGCTCGGTAGTTGATGGCGAAACAAGCGAACCAATACAAGTTGAAATTATAATATTCGATGCTGACGAAAATAAAGAAGTAACCAAAATAACTTCAAATGAAAAAGGAGAATATTTTATAACACTTCCAGCTGAGAAAAAATATCAGTTTGTTGTAAATCAATCGAAGTACAAGCCCTTGGATATCAAATTCAAACTTCCGAAAGGAGTTGGAGAAACATACACTATGACGAAACACTTAATTCTAAACAAAAAATAGATAGTACTATCATAATTGAAACGATGTGAAATTCACATCGTTTTTTTATTTAATAATGTTCATTCTAATGTTTAAATCGATGAAATATTTACTTGTACTTGCATACATTGCATTGTCGTTCAATATGTTTTCTACAGAAAAGGTTGTGGTTTATAAATTTGATATTAAAGATCAAATCGACCCTCGTACCAGCCGAATTACATTGAAAGCATTTGCCGAAGCCGAACGACTTAAATGCGATTACATACTTATTCACATGAATACTTACGGCGGAATGCTCGATGCAGCAGATTCTATCCGAACCAAAATATTAAACAGCAAAATACCTGTTTTTGTTTTTATCGACAACAATGCTGCTTCTGCTGGAGCTTTAATTTCTATTGCTTGCGATAAAATTTTCATGCGAAAAGGTGCAAATATTGGAGCCGCAACTGTTGTTGACCAAGAAGGCAAAGTTTTGCCCGATAAATACCAAGCCTATATGAGGTCGATGATGCGTTCGACTGCTGAATCGCACGGAAAAGATACTCTAATCAATGGAACAGATACCATTTACAAATGGAAACGTGACCCAATGATTGCCGAAGCAATGGTTGATATGGATATTTATATAGAAAATATTATAGATTCCGGGAAGGTTCTAACATTTACAACCAACGAAGCTATTGCAAATGGATACTGCGAAGGAAAAGCCGAAAATATTTCAGAAGTTATTTCAGAATTAGGCATTAAAGATTACGAAATAGTTGAGTATAAAATTTCAACGCTAGAAAGCTTCATTTTATTTCTTATAAATCCTGTTGTTCAAGGCATTATTATTATGATAATTGTGGGAGGAATATATTTCGAAATACAGTCGCCTGGCATCGGACTTCCGGCTTTGGCTGCCGTTGGTGCTGCAATTCTGTATTTTGCTCCTTTGTATCTGGAAGGACTTGCCGAAAATTGGGAAATATTAATTTTTGTTGCTGGCTTAGTCCTTGTTTTGATAGAAATTTTTGCTATCCCTGGATTTGGAGTTACCGGGATTAGCGGAATCGCCTTAGTTGTAATAGGGCTTTCGCTGAGCATGGTCGATGATTTTAGTTACGAATATCGCCCGCTTAATATTGAGATAGTGTTTCGTGCCTTTTTAATTGTTACAGTTTCAACAGTAATATCCTTAATATTATCGATATACTTGAGCAGTAAAATTCTCACTTCGTCGCGATTTAGTTATTTGGCATTACACGAGGTTCAAAACACATCTGATGGCTTCATAGGTGTTGAAATGAAACAACATGAACTAAAGGGAAAATCAGGCATCGCTTACACTGTATTGCGACCATCAGGAAAAGTAATGATTGATGATGAAACCTACGATGCAATTTCGGTTGATGGTTTTATAGAAAAAGGAACCAAGATAAAAGTTATAAAATACGAAACTGGTCAAATACAGGTTGTTAAGTTGATTGAGTAAAATAAGTCTCAAAAATGATTTTAAAAAAACTTATTTACGGCTTGTTCTTAATTTCCATTAATGCATTTTCGCAACCACAAATTTCTATCGATAATGTAAGTTTTCACATTGAATACTTAGCTTCCGATTCTATGCGAGGACGCTATCCAGGAACACACGAAGATGAAGAAGCCGCAAAATATATAGCGAATCAGTTTAAAGCGTCTGGATTAAAGCTCTTGGCTGATAACGGGTATCAACATTTCGATATTACCACCGATTTGTTTTACGAAAAGAACAATACACTTTCAATAAAAAAAATTAATGTTGAACTTTTTTTCGATTATATTCCAGCAGCTTTCTCCGCAAACGATTCGTTGACAAGTCAAGTCGTATTCGTAGGTTATGGTATTGATGATGAGTATTCGGGTTCAACATGGAACGATTATGAAAATATTTCGGCAAAAAATAAATTACTTATCATCATTGAAGGCAGTCCACGTAGTAGTGCAACTAATTTAGATGTAAATATTTCAATCTACGATAAGATTGAAATTGCTAAGAAAAAAGAATGTGCAGGAATTTTATTCGTTTCGGGAAAAGAGCAAAATCCAATAGACAAGCTTCCTCCTATTTACATTTTGCCCGGCACCCATCAAGAAAAAATACCAATTGTTTACATTACTAGAAATATAGCCGATAAACTTTTGAGAAAGAATAAGGAAACGATTGAACATCTTGAAAAAAAAATAAATACAGAAAATAAAGCCCATTCGTTTGAAACAATGTCAAACCTATCTTTAGTTACCAACATTCGTTACATAAAAAAAAGCACTCATAATGTTGTTGGTCTGCTCGAAAGCACCGATAGCATTATGAAAAAAGAATATATTGTAGTTGGAGCTCATTACGATCATCTTGGAATTGGAGGGATTCTTTCAGGCTCTAGAATGCCCGATACAATTGCCGTTCATAATGGAGCTGATGATAATGCATCAGGAGTTGCCGGAATAATTGAATTAGCAAAATTCTTAAATCAAATTAAAGATACGCTTCGTAGAAGTATTGTTTTTATCGCATTTAGCGGAGAGGAAGAAGGCCTAATCGGATCAAAATATTTTATAACAAATCCTTTGATTCCAAAAGAGAATATTAAATCGATGTTAAATTTTGATATGATTGGTCGATTTGACGAGGAAAATAAATCTTTCGTGCTTGGTGGAGCTAAAACGGCTGTAGAATATGAATTTTTACTGAAAGGGATTATGACAAATACTCCGATTAATGTACAATTAATACCCGAAGGAACTGCCCCATCTGACCATGTTTATTTTTATTTAGACAAAATTCCCGTATTATTTTTTCACACAGGTTTGCATAATGATTATCACACACCATTTGACGATGCATCCAAAATTAATTATGCAGGAATTGAAAAAATTCTTGATTTTGCGTCAGAAATAATTATCAATTTATCGAGAACCGAAAAAATTAGATGTTCTACATACTAAATTAAAAACATCTAGTAAAAGAGCTTCATTTCAGCTGGAAATGAAGCTCTTTTGCTTTTGTTGAAACAACAAATAATTCGGTATAGAAAAACCCAATTATCGTAAAACAAAAAGTCCCACCGAAGCAGGACTAAAGGTTTTCACCTACGGCATATAGCCTTATTGTGGTAAGATTAAAATGGAATTATAATTTTGATATTATATTTTTTAAGACTAAATTGAACTTGTAAATAAAAACAACGAACCCCCAGTAAACTGAGGGCTCTAAATTTTGTCACCTTGCGGATCATTCTACGGCTTTGTCTTTTGGACTTCGCCTTATTGTGATTTGATTATGACAAATGTAAATAATATTTTTGAGTAAACTACTTATGGTATGAGAAAAATTAAACTCGGTCTCGATTTAGGAACTAACAGTATTGGTTGGGCTGTAATTGAAAAACAAGATGGAAAATATGATTTTCTTGAAAAATTAGATAAAAATGGAGATTTAATTCCAACCAAAGGAAGTTATATTTTTCCAAAAGGAGTAAATGCCGATGAAAATTCAAAAGCAGCAGAAAGAACAGGTTTTAGAGGAGCAAGAAGACGATTAGAAAGATTAATTTTAAGAAAAATTGCTACTCTAAAAGTACTTAATGAATTTGGATTATGCCCAAAATTTGAAGAAAATGAGTTGGGAAATTGGAAAAATAAAAAAATATATCCTTGCGAAAATGAAAAATTTATAGATTGGCAAAGAACCGGGAAAAAGAATGGAAATAGAGAAACCGAAAAATTAAAACAACCATATTATTTGCGACATTTAGCAGCAACAAAAGATGGTTTAATGAATAGTGAACAAGGGAAATTACAACTTGGCAGAGCTTTTTATCATTTAGCACAAAGAAGAGGTTATCTTTCAAACGGAGAAGAAGAACAATCAGACGATAAATTAGAATTATTCAAAACAGAAGTTAGAAAATTGCTTGAAGAAACAAATGATTATACTTCTTTTAAAGAACCGTTTCAAGTTTTATTAGATAATAGAAAAAGCGATAAAGTTGTAAATACATTAGGAAACAAAATTATTAAATTACTGAAAACTGAGATTAATTTTGATAAAATCAAAGATTTTATAATTACAGAATTTGATAAACCCGAAAACTTGGGCAAAGTAATGAAATCTATTGGGGAGCTTTCCGATAATATTAAAATTGCTGTGAAAAATGGTGAATGTGCTCCAACAATGGGAAGTTTTTTCTATTCAATTTATGCAAAAGCAGATAAAAAAACAGGTTTGATTACTAAATTAAGAGGAAGATACACGCATAGAAACGAGCATTATTTAGCAGAGTTTAATTACATCTGTGATAAGCAAAATATCGAAAAGGATTTAAAAGAAAAACTTCATCACGCTATTTTTTATCAAAGACCGCTAAAAAGCCAAAAAGGAATGGTTGCAATGTGTCCTTTAGAACCCAAACGAAAAAGAATAGCTATTTCACATCCACTTTTTGAAGAATTTAGAATGTGGGAAAGTATAAATAGAATAAAAATAGGTAGAGAAAAAACAAAATTAGATTTTTTAACGAAAGAAGAAAAAGAATTAATTAAACCATTATTTCTGCAAAAAACAGATTTCGATTTTGTTAAAATAGCAAATAAATTAAGCGGTGAAGAAATGTATTGCTATATTAAAAAACCACAAGAAGTTTTTTATAAAGGAAATATTATTGAGGGTGGCGTTGCAAACATATTTTTTAATTTTCCATTAGATAAAAAGTTTTCTGCTTGTCCTACTATTTCTGCTTTATCAAAGCTATTGGGTAAAGATAAATACAATGAAATACCGTTTTTAAATAGTGGATACAAAGATGAAAAAAACAAAACACAAATAAGTGTTGAAGATATTTGGCATTGTTTGTTTTTAGATGATTTTGGAAAAAAAGACAGAAATACAATCAGAAAAGAATTTGCAGAAAAACATCTTAAACTTGATGAAAAAGGAATTGAAGATTTTCAGAAAATTAAATTGGTAAAAGGTTATGGAAATTTGAGTAAATCGGCTCTTAAAAAAATTGTTCCTTTTCTCGAAAAAGGAGAAATATATTCTAATGCAGTATTTTTAGCGAATATTTCAGAAGTGCTTAACCGAAAATTGTCTGAAAATGAACAAAAAATAGTTTCTGAAAAAATAAATGAAGCAATTAATATTCATAACCTTGAAAAACAAAACATTGGCATTGCAAACAATTACATAAGCAAAGTAAAAGAAAATAAAGAAAGCCTTGGAAACAATGAAATTAGTATTGACGCACATAAAAATGGAATAAAAAAAGAAATAATTGAATGGATTGGAGAAACGGAATATAACAAATTAAAACCTGAAGAAAAAGACCAACTTTTTAAAAATTGTTGGGATAAATTTTCGCTTGTTTCTTTAGAGAAATCTTCAAAGGAAGTAATTTACATTTCAACTAAAACAATACCCGAATTCATTCTTGACAAACTTACAGAAGCTTTTCCAAAAGATAAAATTGATGTTTCAAAATTATATCATCCTTCTGCAATGGAAGTTTATAAACAGGTGGATAAAAAATTAGGAAACCCCGAAATAAGTTCAATAAAAAACCCTGTTTTTAACAGGTCAATGCATCAAATAAAAAGATTGTGTAACGAGTTAATTAAAAAAGGAATTGTTGATAAAGATACAGAAGTGAATGTTGAAGTTGCAGGCGAAATAAATAGTGCAAGTTATAGAAAAGCAATTGCTCTATGGCAAAAAGAACAAGAAATTATTAGAGAATGGGCTCGAACTGAAATTATTAATACTTATCCTAAAGAATGTCAAAAAGAGATAAATCCAACGGATACAGATATTATAAAATATATTTTGTGGAAAGAGCAAAATCATCAATGTTTATATACTAGTTATAAACCAATATCCATTTGCGATTTTCTTGATGGTAAAACAACTTATGATATAGAACATACAATTCCAAGAAGTAAATATCACGATAATTCATTATCGAACAAAACACTTGCAAATGCTGATTTTAACCGAACAATTAAAAAAGATATTCTTCCAGGTCTTTTAAATACAAACTATAATGGAGAATTAATAAATATAGAAACTATAATTAGAAATAGAGATAAAAATCTAAAATCATATTCAATTTCAAGTCAACTACAAAAGGTTAGTATTCAATGGAATGTTAGTCTTTGGAGTTTGAAAGAAGAATATAAAAAATATAAGAATGCAGCAAAAGCAATTACAGACCCAATTTCTCACGATGAAGTAATGACAAAAGCACATTACACAAAAATAAAGTTAGATTATTTGAGCAAAAAATATAAAAATTTTGAATGTGTAGAAATAACCAATCAATTTACAAATGCCAATCTTGTTGATACTAGAATAATTGCAAAATACGCCAGAGCTTATTTAAATTCATATTTTAAAAAAGTGAACGTAGTTAATGGTAAAATAACAGAAACATTGCGTAAAATGTGGGGTTTAGAAAAAGAATATGAAATAAAAAATAGAGATAATCATATACATCATTGCATTGATGCTGTAACTGTTGCCTGCGTTGAAAAAGGAACTGCAAATTTGATTTCAGAAGCTTTTCACAATTACGAAAGTGATTATTTCAAGGGAAATAATAATCCAAAATACAAAATTAAACAACCAATGCAAGATTTTGCCAATAGAATGCACAATCTTCATAATGAAGTTTTAATATTTCATAAACAAATTGATAGAGTTAAACCATTTTTAGATGCAGTTGAAAAAGGAAATAATACAAAACAAAATTTGAGAGGTAAATTAAATAGCCAAAATCCTTATGCACACATTAAAAAGAATGACAAGCTTATATTCGCACAACGAAAACCAATTACAAAAATAAGTGGTGGAGACATTGAAGATATTATTGATGATGGAATAAAAATTAGATTATTAAATCTTGCTGACACTAAAGGTTGGGAAAAATTAATGGAATTTACTGTAAAAGAAAATGAAGTTGCTGCAGAAAAGGAAATAGAACACAAAAAAGGTATTGCTTTTAAAATTTATGAAAAAATTAAAAAAGATGATAAGAAAAAAGAAATAGTGATAGATAATATTACAAAACAAAATTTTTCAACTGAATTTTCCGACTTTAAAGAACTTATTGAAATGTTGTTTAATGCAACAATTAGATACGATATTGATGAAAAGAAAAGAGTAAATTACAATGAGAAAATCACAAATGAAGTGGCCAATCTTACTCGAACAAAAGGCTTGGAAATATTGTTGAAAGAAAGCGATGGCGTTATAATTCTTCCAGAGTTTTACGATGAAAAGAAAAATAAACAGATTGGAAGAATGGTAATTAAAAATATAAGATTAAAATCAGGGAAAACAGATACAAATATTAAGCCCTATAAAGAATATAGGAAAATAGATAAGTCAGAGTATGATTGGCAGCATAATTATTATTTTGCCAAAGAACCCGGAAGTAATTATGAAGCAAGAATTTTTGGAGATTTAATTCCTGATGAAACAGGAAAATTTAAAAACAGAAATTATAAATTAATCAATCACTACAACATCGTTAAAGGTCGTTTTAGTATAGAAGATTCCAAACCAATATTAAAATTACATCAAAATGATATGTTTTTAGTTTTTGATAAACACTTTGATGAAATTGATTGGAATTGCAAAAGTGATATACAAAATAGATTATTTGTGCTTGTTCAATTTGATGAAAATGGGATAATTATTTTAAAACGGCATAATTGTGCTCTTGGAATTACGGGTACACCAAACCCTATTAAAAGTGAAAGTAACTTATCAGATTTGACAGAAATTGTTTTAAGAAGAAGCCCTTCAACATTAAGAGTTATACCAGCAAAAATAGATGCTTTGGGTAAAATTGATGTAAATTTTTCTAAAGCATTTATTGAATTAAATTCATAAGTTTTAATTCTTCGTAAAACTTTGTCAAAGTTGAACTTGCAAAATGTGCTGATTTTGATTATTTTGCAGAATTAGTTTTGATAAACTTTGACAAAGTTGGAAACAACACAAAACGTTCTTTGACATATAAAGATGTCAAATCCTAAACAACCAAACCACAACGGGAAATCGTTGTGCAGAAATTGATTAAGTTCGATTTCCCGTTGTGGTTTGCAAACGTATTGTTTGTTTTTTATGGTGTTTGCGATTGTTACGCTACGCTCCACAATTGATTAAAAAATGGAAACATAAATATTTCATTATTTTTATCTGATTTAGGAGTGTTTGTTGTGGTTTGATTAAAAAATGGAAACATAAATATTAACACCAACACCATAAATTGGAGTGATTTGTTGTGGTTTGATTAAAAAATGGAAACATAAATATTAACTTGTCAACATGCCTAATAACACAGCCGTTGTGGTTTGATTAAAAAATGGAAACATAAATATTTCTTAAGAATCATATAAACAACACCCATTAGTTGTGGTTTGATTAAAAAATGGAAACATAAATATTATACAATCAGAATCACTTTTAGTTGCGATGTTGTGGTTTGATTAAAAAATGGAAACATAAATATTAATTATTAGATATAGTTATTAATCAATACGGTTGTGGTTTGATTAAAAAATGGAAACATAAATATTAAATTAGTAAGTCCTTCAACTGCACTCGTAGTTGTGGTTTGATTAAAAAATGGAAACATAAATATTGTGTTACGTCAATCCAAGTTCCAGATGCTAGTTGTGGTTTGATTAAAAAATGGAAACATAAATATTAAAACAAGTATTTTGGAGGCTGACAGCGTTGTTGTGGTTTGATTAAAAAATGGAAACATAAATATTCGTTGACCGATTATTTCGAAGCCTTAGAGGGTTGTGGTTTGATTAAAAAATGGAAACATAAATATTAAAAATTTGATAATTTAGTCTCAAAGGTTAGTTGTGGTTTGATTAAAAAATGGAAACATAAATATTTTTTTCATCGTAAGTTATTTTTATGTTAGTGTTGTGGTTTGATTAAAAAATGGAAACATAAATATTTGATTTTGTAAACAAATTAAAGGAGTTCAGTTGTGGTTTGATTAAAAAATGGAAACATAAATATTTCCGCACTTAAACGTGATTGTTGTGCTTCGGTTGTGGTTTGATTAAAAAATGGAAACATAAATATTGAGCATTACATCACAGCAAAAGGCAAAGTAGTTGTGGTTTGATTAAAAAATGGAAACATAAATATTTTTTTTCTATATTTTAAGTTATTAATTTGAGTTGTGGTTTGATTAAAAAATGGAAACATAAATATTTCAAGTTGGTTAGCGAACTCAATCAATGCAGTTGTGGTTTGATTAAAAAATGGAAACATAAATATTTACGAATTTTTAAACAGTTATTCCGATACCGGTTGTGGTTTGATTAAAAAATGGAAACATAAATATTTGAAATAATGCTGTACTATCTTTACCACCTGTTGTGGTTTGATTAAAAAATGGAAACATAAATATTGTGTTATTCTAAATCATAATGATAATATGAGTTGTGGTTTGATTAAAAAATGGAAACATAAATATTTTTAGAAACAATTTATACTATACTGACTTAGTTGTGGTTTGATTAAAAAATGGAAACATAAATATTAGTTGATTTGTAATCTTCTAATATTCAATTTGTAAGGAGTAAATATTTTTGTAAAAAATAACGGTGGTTGAGCAGATTTGTGATTTCTTCTACCGTTTTTTTTGTTTTAAAATTAGCGAAATCATCGGTTTAGAAATGTTGTAATTTGATAAAATATATTTTTTGAAATACGTGCGGTTGGCGTCCACATAAGGTGTGAACTTGAGCTGAAATAGAACTACAAATTAAAAATTGAAATTCAGAATAAAAGCGAAAGTTGGCTTATGTGGTGGGTTTTTGGTTCTTTTTTGCGGTAGAAAAAAGAACAATAAAACTCGGATAATTTGATTTATGAATCATTATTATGTAAGATGCCTGTCTGCACAGGCATGACAGAATATGGAGTAAATATTTTTGTAAAAAATAGCGGTAGTTGAGCAGATTTGTGAGTTCTTCTACCGTTTTTTTTGTTTCAAAACAAAACTTGGAAATTTTTTTAAATAATTCGTATATTTGTATTGTTATCAAAAATTAAAAATATGACAGTAACCGCAACTATAGATGTAAGTACGCCTGCTGGTCGCAAATTGGTTCGTGAATTGGAAAAACACAAGAAAATTGTTAAAATTTCAAATCCTATACCTGTTGGAGAAGATGGTTTACCCGAAAAATTTTATACTGTTGACGAATTTTTTGATGAAATTTATGATGGTTTGTCAAATCGATATGGAGTTGACATTCGAAAAATATGAAAAAATTTTCAATTATATTTTCTGAATCAGCACGTTCAGATATTAAAGATATTCTTGATTTTATTGAAATTGTATGCAAATCTCCAATAACTGCAAAACAATATGTTGACGGCATTCGTAAAGAAGTTAACAGCTTAAGCAACAAAGCTCACATTTACCAAATTGCAACTCGTAAATCTATTTTAAAATATGGTCATAATGCAAGACGAGTTAACTATAAAAAAATTGCCATAATTTATACAATTCACAATGATATTGTTGTTATAAGAAGAGTTATCCCTGGAGGAACAATTTCTGGAATTTAAATTTTTTACTCTACAAATTCATCGGCATCTCGACTCCGCTCGATGACCTTTGATTTCAACTTTAGGAACTTTAAAAACTTGATAAACTTTTAACTCAATAACTATGGTTCAGACATTTTTCCGTTGTGGTTTGTAAACTTATTTGCTTTTGATGCAAAAGTGATGTAAATTTACACCACAAAAAGTATAATTATGATAAGGCAAAGTATTTCTTTCACAGAGCCAAATAATGAATGGCTTCAAGCTCAAATGAACACACGCGAATATTCGAGCAAAAGTGAGCTTGTAAACGATTTAATCAGACAAGCCCGAAAACAACAAATTGAAATTGATTGGTTAAAATTAAAATTAGAAAAAGCCGAAAATAGTGGCTTTACCGAAGACACAAAAGAACAAATTTTAAAACAATCAAAAAAATTACTTAATGGCGAAATTTAGATTAAGTAATGAGGCAAAAGACGATTTAATCAGAATACACCATTTTGGAGTTGAAAAATTTGGAACAACACAAGCCGATAAGTTTTTTAATTCATTTTTCGAATGTTTTGAAATCATTGCTAAGCAACCTTACGCTTTTGAAGCAGTTGATTATTTGAAAGAAGGATACAGAAGGTGCGTATGTGGTTCTGATACAATTTATTTCAAAATCAATAATGAATTTGTTGAAATAATGTTTATTGTGGGAAAACAAGATTTAAAGAATATTCTTTAAAAAATGATTTCAACCTTCCCATAAAAAACTTTACTAACTTTCAACTTTCTCGGACAAGAATGTCCAAGTTACTCGTTTTTTCAATTTCAATTTTAAATATATCTGAAAATATATTATTCTTTATTTAAAACCTTTCAACTTATCAACCTATAAACTCATCAACTATTTCCCCAACTTTACTAACTTTCAACTTTATAAACTTTTAACTCAAAAAAGTTCCAATTGTTGCGGAGCCGTTTCAAGTGGAGTTGTGGTTTTGCCCCAAAAATTGGCAATGTTACCATATTGTTTATCGGTTATTCGCAAAATGCTAATTTGTCCTTTATTCGTAATGTTATTTTCAATTCGTTTTTGGTGAACATCGGCACTTTCGCTACTGGCACAATGTCGAATATAAACCGAATATTGCATCATTGTAAAACCATCGTCCAATAAAAATTTTCTAAACTTAGAAGCTTTTTTGCGTTCCAATTTAGTGTTTGTCGGCAAATCGAAAAATACAAATAACCACATAATTCTGTAAGCATTTAAACGTGTTTGCATTTCATTATTAGTTCATAAAGTTCTTAAAGTCCATAAAGTTGAAAGACAATTAGCAATTAACAATTTTCAATTTTTTCTCGTTGCCTTGATACCTATTTGCCTTGATGCCTTTTCTATAATTAGCATATTAGCACATTCCCAAATTATCACATTTTAAATGATTTCGGGAAAAGAAAGTTTTTTAATTTCACCCGCAAAACATTTCGATAATGATGCTGTTGTTTGCGATAAACCTAACATTAGCGGACGTTTTGTGTTTTCAAACTCAACATCAAAAGTTAAAATTTTTAGAATTTCTAATTTAAGTTCGGTTGTTAAATCAGATTCAATTTTGTGATTTTGATTTAGATTATAGACCAACAAATCAACATAAGGGCGGTAAGGTTCCATAATATCGTCGGCTAAACAAAAAGCATTGTATTTGTTGTGATGATGAATCCCCAACGTTGGCAACAAACCAGAGCCAACTAACGCACGAGCAACCGCAGCTCTGAGAATTGCATAACCATAATTCAACGCATTATTTGGCGGATGTCCAATTCTTTCTCGCAAAAAATCTTTACCAAAAAGTTCGCTCCAATAAAATCGAGCGGCTTGAGCTTCTCGATTGGTAGAATCGCCACTTTGAACATTTTTAGCGTATTCAAGCAAATTCAAATATTGTTTTCCTAAAATTTTCAAAACATTGGCTTGATTGCCGATTTTTGCAACTATGGTTTGTTTCCATAATTGTTTTTTCAGCGGTTCTGTGGCTTTTATTTGATTGCTAAACATTTCGTTTTGCAAATGATTATTTTCTAAATTCAGCAACATCGCAGTTGGATGAAATTTTGAATTACAAAAAACAACAGCAACGTTATTCTCTGATAATAATTGGATTAAATTTGTTGTGAAAGTTATTTGATAATTTTCAAGAATCACAAATCCAATGTCTTCAACGGGAACTTGTTTTATTTCACCAGTATCTTTATTGGTGATTAACATTTGGTTATTTTTCGAAGATAAGTAACATGGATTACTGAAAAAAAGTGTGCGTTTTAACATGTTTTATTTGTTGTGGTTTAAACAAATATAAACTGTTTTTTTTATTTTGCGAAGAAAAATATCATTGACTGTGAGACAAATATCTTTTATTTAAAGAGTATTTGTTCACTTTTTGAGAATAAATGAATATAAATTAAAAAAATGCAAACAGAGTAATTTTTACATTTTTTCAAATTCGTCTTTTATTGCTCCGCATGTTGGGCAAACCCAATCATTTGGTAAATCTTCAAACGCTCTGTTAGGCTCAATTCCATGGTTTTTGTCTCCAATTATTGGGTCGTAAATATAACCACATACTTGGCATTCGTATTTTCCCATTTTCGATTCTATTTTTATGTTTGAGTTTAGTTTCGATTTATCGATATAGGTAGGAGCATTTTTTGGGGCAACTCCTTTTTTTACTTCTCGGTAATAGGCGTAAGTTAATGGGGCTTCGTCGGAAATAAGTTCGTTATCAACTATTTCGCTGATAAACATCATGTGTGTGCCTAAATCAAACTCTTGCATTACTTTACACTCGAACCAAGCGATGGTTTCGTCTAACACAATTGGAGTTCCTGTTTTTCCTATTTTGTAATTTGCATTCTCAAATTTGTTAATGTCTTTTCCGCTTTTATATCCGTACAATCCCATGGTTTCCGACGATGTGTTTTGTTGCAATATTGATATTGAAAATGCTTTGCTTTCGCGAATTAAACCTAAGGTAAAATTGTTTTTACTGCAACACATGGCAATTTGTGCAGGCTCGGCTGTAACTTGGAAAACAGTGTTTCCAATAAATCCGTTTTTTTTGTTTCCGCTACTCGAACTTATTATGTAAAGTCCGTATGATATTTTAAAAAAAGCTTCGTAATTCATAATTATTTAAGATAAGAGTTTGTAAAGTTTATCAAGTTCTAAAAGTCCATAAAGTTTGTAAAGTTGAAAGGTTTAAATCAATTAGTAATTTTCAAATTAGCAAATTATCACATTAATAAATTTCCCCAGTTTCTTGTTAAGCTTTCAATTCACTAAGAATTTTTTCAAATTCCTTATTTATTTCCGCATCGTATTTTTCGTGAAATTTATGGAAAATAGTTATGATTTTTTTTCCTTCAGGCGTTAAGCATGAGCTGCCTCCATCAGTTCCTCCTCTGTTCGTTTGAATCAATGGAACTCCTAGCAATTCTTCCATCTTTTGTAAGTTATTCCATGTCTTCCGATACGTTAGATTTAATTTTTCCATAGCTTCTTTCAGCGAACCTGTTTCGTCAATGGCTTTGAGTAGCTCCCATTTTCCATCACCGAAAGCTCCTTTTCCGTCAATTTCAATCCAAATTTTGTATCGTAGTTTTATGTCCGATAGTTTCGATTTCATTTTCAATAGTTGTTTATTCGACACTAATGTAAAATTAAATTCTCGCAACAGCAAGAAAAACTACATAAAGACTAACTGTAATGGTTAAATAAATGTATCGAACATTTTCTGATTTTATACCAAAAGCTTTGTATTTTATTGAATTTGATTTACAAGTTGCCAAACAGTCTCCACAGTATGTGCAAGTTACCCCGATAACTTTGCGTTCAATGTTTTCTTTTTCTAAAGCAATATAATTGCATGAAGTCGTACATTTCATGCAATTTGTGCAAGATTGATCAATGTACATTCGTATAGGGTTTATGAATTTTAGATACGATACGATTGTTCCAATTGGACAATAGGCTACGCAATGTATCATTTTGCCTTTTTGTAGCGATAAAATCAATAATATCAATAAACCAATTGTCCCAAATACAGAACCGAAAATTATGGCAGTATCGATACTTACATCAAAAAATCGTAACAAAATAGTTCCAAGTACAAAAATCAACAATATCACGTGTTTATATGCCCAAATATTTTTGATGGTAAATTTTGAATATTTATTTTTTGATGCAGCCCAATTGTCGAATGCTCCAAAATAACAAAGTTGACTGCACCATGCTGGTCCTGAAATAATTATATTAGCAATTAATAAAATTACCATAAACGAAATTTTTAATTTAAAAATTGCACCACCAATAATAATTGCAGGTATCGGCAAATGTAAATCACCGGTCATTAAAAATTTATCAAACCCCGATAATCCCAGAATTAATTGAATAAAAAAGAAAAAACCGAAAATAAGCCAGCTTATTCGTCTCCAATAGGCAATTTTTGTTTCGTCAATCATTTTAAAAACAAGAAAACTTCCAAATAAGCTAAACACAAGTACTTCAATCCAACCAAAATTCCGATAAAATCGTTCGAGCAATAACATTGGACTTTCAATGTTAAGTTGAATGGCAGATAGGAGAGAGAACGAAATACAAAAAGTAAGAAAGGGAAACAATATTTTTTTACTCGAAATCATTTAGCCGGAATATGTGTGAACGCTATTTTGAGCCGTTGGTAAATAATTTATTCCAAACCAACAGACAAGCAAAATTACAAAAGCTAATGATAAAATCCAGATTGGAGCCACTGTATTTTGAGGATTCCGAAATCGATAATGCATATAAATTAAATATCCCATCCAACTTATAAATGCCCAAGTTTCTTTTGGATCCCAAGTCCAATAATGTCCCCATGCTTCTTTTGCCCATAAGGCTCCAAATAAAAGACCAAGCGTTAAAAATCCAAAGCCGATGTAAACCAAATTGTCAGCTAAATGTAGCGTATTTCGGTCGAATTCTTTGAAATAAATAGTGTATAACCCTTTTACGGCAACTAATGACGATGCTGCAAGTAATGCGTATGAAAAAATATAAACAACTACGTGTGGTACAAACCAAATACTTTGAAGTGCTGGCATTAAGGTTTTTTCGAAATTTTCGGGCGAAAATAAATTCACAAGGATAAAAACATTTGCCAAAAACAAACTGTAAATCATAAACCAATTGTATTTCCACCTAAAATAAACCGCAAGACCGATTATTGGAACAAAAAGTGAATACCAAAGTCGAGTTTCTCCAAGTGTTCGCATTGGTGGACGGTCAATGTGAATCCAAAGAGCAATTGTAAAATAAGCTAATGCTCCAATACCAATAATAACCAGACCGAGTGGAAATATTTTTTTTATTTTTTCAGCTAATCTTTTTTGAAACAAAAAAGCTAATATTCCAATACTCCAAGAAATCAAAGCTGCGATTGCAAAATATTTGTACGATAAAACTTCCATATTTTTATTAATGTTTGAGTTTTTCGCCTCGAATAATTATAAAAAAGACTCCGATTATCAAAAATCCTATTCCTATGTAAACAACTGGAAGCCATGGGTCTCGAACAAATTGAATTATTGAATAATTTGACCACTTTCCTTTTGTTTCGTCGTAACTAACTTGATATAATGTCCAGCCATTAATTCGTAGGGGTTTGTTAACTTCGAGAGTTGTTTTAATCGTTTCATCATTGTCAGAATAAACAGTTATCTCAGAAAAATATCGTTTGGGCTCAGGAGCAACCATCACAATTGTGTAAAGAGAATCAATTTGTAAGTTTCGCTGGCGTTGAATGAATGTTTCAGATGAAATCCAACCTTCTGTTATAATATTTCCGGCTAGTTTAATTTTTACAAATACCGATGATGGATTTCCTATTTCCAGCATTTTGTGAAACGAATCATTATACCATGATGAGTATTTGTAGAATTTTTCAATAGCAATTTCATAATCATTTAAATGAAAGATATTATTTATGGTGTCGATTAAGTATGGTTTGGATTCTATTTCTGATGTTTGATTGTTGAAAATTAATAATTTCGGATTAAATTCTTCGATGTCGAAATCTTTTAACTCAATGGCAATAGGTAGTTCTATAACTTGGTTGTATTCATCAACAGCCCTCCATTCGGTTTGATTTTCGTTAACAGTCATGTTTAGTTTTTGCAAATCGCCTGTTCCTAAATTTGCCGAAATAATTACTAACCATAATCCGAAATGGTTAAAAAAGAATCCGAGATTTTTTTTATTAAATGGTTTTAGCCTTTTTATGGTTACAAATCCTAAGGAAGTAAGAAAATATATGAGTAAAATGGCGTAAGGAAAGGAAGATGTTATGCGATTTAATCCAAGATGAGAAATAAATTTATTGTCGGTTGGGAGCTGTGGAATTAGTCCCATTAATACGGTTAATCCGGTAAAGAAAACGATTGCACTGATTGCCGCATTAATTCCTGAAAGCCATTTAATAAAAGGGTTATTTTTTAGGAAAATTCCACAAAGAATTATGATAAAAGCAAATACCAGGATGACTATAAGATTCAATGGCCATGCTGGAGCACTAATTTCAACTCGACTAACAATTTCAATTAAAAATCCTGTTAGTAAAAGTCCAAACCCAAAAAAAAGGCTTTCAGAAAGTTTCCAAGGAAATTTCCACACGCTACAAGTATTTTAAATATTTTTTACTTGGTATGTACTTTCTCTTTTCTTTGCTTTTTCAAGCCATTCGGGAACAACCGTTTTCAAGAATTCTTGTTTGTCGGCTTTTAATTTTTTTACATCAAGGCCGATATATTCTTGAGCTTTGTTTTTCGATGCAATATCTGGATATGGAACTTCTTGATTAAAATTGTATGATGCCAAAAGTCTCGAAAGTTTAATTCTTGCATCTTGTGCTATTTTAATTCCGGTAGAAAAAATTCGACTTGTTTCGAGTGGAGCATGAAACGAACCTCCATGACCTGCAACAGCATAGTCCCAACGCCATTGTGCATGTCGAATATCCATAAGAATAGGTTTCATTTGTTCTTCGGAAGCTCCAAGTTCCCACGCTTTTCCTGCTTCGACGTGTGCTCTTACCAATAATTCTTCTAATACAATTTGATTTTCTCGATTTTTGCGTTGACGTTCGTACACATTTTCGATAAGCTTGGTGGTTTCTTCTCGATGGCAAACCTGACAAGAATTTGCTACATTATTCAATGGACTTTGAATGTGGTGATCGGTAAATTTTTGTCCACCTTCACTTTTGTAAGGCATGTGGCAATCGGCACACGAAACACCTCTATCTGCATGAACACCTGTTAAATACACTTCATAATCAGGGTGTTGAGCTTTAATCATTGGAGCTTTGCTAATTTGATGAGTCCAATCAGAAAACTCTATCTTATCATAGTATTCTTCAATTTTTTCGCACGACATTCCATTATCCCAAGGGAAAGTAAGATATGGTACTCCTTCTATTTTTTTCTTATTAAAATAATATTCAACATGGCATTGAGCACAAACCAACGAACGCATTTCTTGATGAGATGCTTTTGTAATGTCTTTACCCGTTCGTTCGTATGCTTCGACTAAAGCTGGTCTCGAAATTCTCAAATTCATTGTTTCAGCATCGTGGCAATCGGCACAGCCAATAGGATTTATAATTTGGTCGCCAAGTTGCTCCCACGAACCTTTATAAAACTCGGCAATTCCCATTTCTTTCATCATTCGAGGAACATCTGGGCTTTTGCAAGTCCAGCATGTGTTTGGCATAGCACTAGCTTCTCCGTTCATTGGAGCACCTGTACGTAATGTATTTCTGATGTCTTCAATAGCATAATAATGTCCTCGTCCTTGGTTGTAATCTTTTGAAAAACCATATCCTGCCCATAAAACAACTAATTTAGGATCTTCTTCCAATTCATCAATCATCACATTTCCGTTGTATTCACTTTTGAATGTTGTATCGGCAGTTCTATAGTATGATTGATATTCGCGAGGAAAATTTTGACCCCATACTTCATTTCTTGGCTCTGAACTATCAAATTTTACCAGTGGAGTATAAGCAAATTGTGCTTCGGCACTTCGTTCCATTATCGACGAAGCCAATAATCCCAACAAAAACACAACGAACATGGTTGCAAAAAACATTAGCCAACCTAACCAAGGTTTATTTTTTACGATTTCATTTATTGATTTCATATTTATTAAGTTATTAGTAATTAGTTACTAGTAATGAGAAATATTATTATTTTAATTTTAATTTTTTATCGGACAAGAATGACCGAGTTATTTTTTAATAGTTTTACAGTTTTCAATTTTACACCTTCCAATTTCTAACATCTACCTTCCAACTTTATTCTATCTTTCACCCCATCAACCTATCAACTCATCAACGTATTTCATCAACTTTTCACTTTTCACTCTTCACTTTCAACTTATTTTTCAGCCATTCTGGAACAGGACTTTCGGGCAATGGAACTCTTGCATTTGGAACGCTAGATAAACTATTTACCCTACCATGAGGAACTTCCCTATGACAGTCCCAGCACTTTCGATTTTGAGTGTGAATATCGTGATTTTTTACTGCAGCCATCATCTTTGCATCGCTTAGTTGGTCTTTGTGGCAACGAATACAATTTTGATGTACAACTTCTTGACCCTCTTCTTTAATAAAAATTACTTCAGGCTCGGCTCTCATAGTAAAAATAGTTGCATGTCTCATTCCATCTTTTGCCTTAAAATAATATTTATTTATAAAATTATTGTGAGGAACATGGCAGTCGTTGCAATTCGTAACCTCGCGATGCGAACTATGATTCCATGTTGCATACTGCGGAGCCATAATATGACAATTTACGCATGTAGCAGGAGAGTCAGATAAATATGAATGAGCTTTAGAAATATAAAATAAACTAAGCACCAACCCAAACAAAATTCCAAGTAAAATAATTACCGGAATTCGCCATTTTTGAGGAGGAATAAAGAAATAAATTAAAGAATTGAACATCTTATTATATATTTATCTTGCATGCGAAGATAAACATTTTTTTATATATAGGATATTCAGTACCTATTTATTTTATAATTTAGATTTATTCTAAATTTAGGAGTTTATTTTCCACGAATGTTTTCTGAAAAATATCAAATTAAAAATAGGAAATCCACAAGTAAAAATTCCTCCAATAAATATTGAAATTATGTAGATTGTGTCGAAAAAACGCGTGTCTAAAATAGGACTGAACATGTTTGTAAACAAAGAAGTAAATATTTGATAGAAAACAATAGAGTATGCCACGTACCAAACAATTTGAAAAAGCGAAGCAAAACGAATATGAATAATTCCTTCAGCTTTTTTATTAACTAATTTTATTCCAGCGAAAATAAAAATCACCCCAATAATAATTTGAATGGGCATGAAAACATAGATTAATTTTGCAACTTGATGAATAAAAATTGGCATGTCAAATGGAATATTTGGACTTGTAAATATTTCGTTTGGAATTTTACTAAAAATCATGTCTTCGATTCCGATTATTAAAATGCTCATTAAACTTTGTAGAGCCGACAATCCTCCAATTATGATTGAAATTATTCCTACTGCTTTCATCTGTTTATTTTGGTGTTAAATAGTTGATTTAAAGATATAAAAAAAGCCGAAACAATGCTTCGGCTTTTTTTTAATCATAATATGAATTATGACATATGTTTTAGGTTAAGTCCCCATAAAATAATCATAACAACTGGAATAATGAAGCCTAAAGTAGCCATAAATCCACCTAAGCCAAATCCAACTAATACTAAAGTAGCGATTGCAGGAGCAATTTCTCCAATAATATAAACATAGAATCCTTTTTTCTTAAGATTCCACATCCAAATAACACCTAATAAACACACTAAAGCAGCAATGATGCTAATTAAACCTAGTGTTGATTGGTGTTGCATTAAGTTACCAACGCCTTCCATAGCACTTCCAAATTCTTCCATGCCTTCAACGTTTTCTAAGCCTTCCATGCCTTCTAAACCTTCAAGACTTTCGACATTTTGTTCAGCCACGTCCATTACAGCACCTGTAACAGCTCCTGCCATCATTTGTATGATACCAGAAATAACTTGCCAGCCTACGCCAATAAATCCTAAAATACCTAATACAGTAACGAATGTTGGTCTTTTTTTAGTAGCTTGTTCTTCCATAATAAATAAATTTTAAGTTAGTAAAAATAATATTCTTTGAAACGAATGTAAGGCAAGATTTTTATATTTCAAAATTTTTATGTGAATATTTAAAATGTTAGATTCTGCAAAACGTGCTTTTAATTATCCTTTTTATTCAATATATTTGAAAAAAATATACGTTTGTCAAAAAATAAATTTATTAAAATGGAAAGAGATAATAAAATTTTTAACCTAATAGAAGAAGAATACAAAAGACAATTGCACGGAATTGAACTTATTGCTTCAGAAAATTTTGTCAGCGAACAAGTTATGCAAGCCATGGGCTCTTGTTTAACAAACAAATATGCCGAAGGTTACCCAGGCAAAAGATATTATGGCGGTTGTCAGATAGTTGATCAAACTGAACAATTGGCAATTGACCGGTTGAAACAACTTTTTGGAGCAGAATATGCGAATGTTCAACCACATTCAGGAGCACAAGCAAATGCTGCCGTATTTTTTGCATGTATGAAACCCGGAGACACATTTCTTGGATTGGATTTAGCTCATGGAGGTCATCTTTCACACGGTTCGCCAGTAAATCTTTCGGGAGTGAATTATAATCCAATTGCATATCACGTAAAAGAGGAAACCGGAATGGTTGATTATGATGAGATGGAAATGTTGGCAATTAAACATAATCCCAAAATGATTATTGCAGGAGCTTCGGCTTATTCAAGAGATTGGGATTTTGCAAGAATGCGAAAAATAGCGGATAAAGTAGGAGCGTTGCTTATGGCTGACATTGCCCATCCTGCAGGATTAATAGCAAAAGGTTTATTAAATAACCCAATGCCACATTGTCACATTGTTACAACCACAACTCATAAAACATTGCGTGGTCCTCGTGGTGGTGTAATCATGATGGGAAAAGATTTTGAAAACCCATGGGGGCAAACAACTCCAAAAGGAGAAATAAAAATGATGTCGCAAGTACTAGATTTTGCAGTATTTCCAGGTCAGCAAGGTGGTCCGCTCGAGCATGTTATTGCTGCGAAAGCCGTTGCATTTGGCGAAGCATTAAGCGATAGTTATACTGAGTATGCTATTCAAATGCAAAAAAACGCTAAGGTTATGGCAGCTGAATTTATCAAGCGAGGCTACAAAGTTGTTTCTGGAGGAACCGACAATCATTCAATGTTGATTGATTTACGAACAAAATTCCCGAATATTACTGGCAAACAAGTTGAAAATGCGTTGGTTTTGGCAGATATAACCATAAATAAAAATATGGTTCCGTTTGATTCTCGTTCGCCTTTTACAACTTCTGGCTTAAGAGTTGGAACTCCTGCTGTTACAACTAGAGGAATGAAAGAAAATCATATGCCTATGGTTGTTGAAATGATTGATGAAGTAATTTCTAATATCGAAAATCAAGAGGTAATTGACTCAGTTCGAAAACGAGTAAATGAATTTATGTTGCAATTTCCGATGTTTGCGTATTAAAAATAATCAAGGGGCTTTGCCCCTTTTTTTATGGATTGGATATTAATTATTGGAGTAATTGCGGTAGGTTTTGCCGCAGGATTTATAAATACAATTGCCGGAGGAGGTTCTGCTCTTACCTTGCCTTTCTTGATTTTCTTGGGACTTCCCGCCAACATTGCAAACGGAACCAATAGAATTGGGATTTTAATGCAAAATGTTGTTGCAACATCAAGTTTCAAAAAACATCAAAAAATTAATATTAAACATGCTACAATTCTTGCCATTCCTTCGGTAGTTGGAGCTATAATCGGAGCTCAATTTGCTTCGGTTTTAGATGAAAATATCATGGAAAAAGCAATAGGAATTGCTTTGATTCTGATGTTGGGTTTGATTGTATATAAACCAGAAAAATGGATTCAGGAATCAATTGTTTTTGAAAAACCAGGATTTCTCCAAATTATATACATGTTTTTGGTGGGATTGTATGGCGGTTTTATTCAAATTGGAGCGGGATTTTTTATGTTAGCAACATTGGTAATTGGTGTTGGATATGATTTAGTAAGAGCAAATGCAGCAAAAGTTTATGTTATGGCAATTTACACGTTTTTTGCATTGGGTGTTTTTGTTCTGAACAATCAAATCGATTATACGTTGGGACTTGTGCTGGCAGTTGGAAATATGATTGGAGGATGGATTGGGGCTAAAGCGGCCTTAAAATTGGGGACGAAATTTATTCGATATTTTCTAATTATTACAATCCTTGTATCCGCAATTAAATTGTTTATAGGTTTTTAAGCGAATATCTAGTTTTCTTTAAGTCAAATTATTATACTTTTACTCAATATTTCAAAATAGCCATTAATGAAGGTGCTTGATTCAATAGCTAATAACAGTAAAAACATTATTAGCATTTCTATTTTTTTGATGGCAGTTATGTCTGTTTTATCAACAAATTTTTCGAAACCTTTATTTGGCGATGAGTTTTATTATTTGCTCAAAGCTTTTGAAATGAAATATGGCAATTGGGAAGTTTTTAAGTCAGATGCTTTTGGATTGCCGGTGCTATTATATGTTCTTATGAAATTGTTAAGCATTGATTCTCTTTTAGGCGGAATGCTTCTTTCAAGAATTTTGACCATTTTTTTTACTGTATTGTCAATAATTCCTCTATGGTTATTATCAAAAAAAATGCTCCCAAAACCATTATACGTGTTGCCAATTGTATTTTACGTGTTTTCTTCGGTTTTGATTTTGCACTCCGGTTCAGGAATGACTGAGCCAATTTTCGTTTTTATAACATTGTCTTCTTTATTATTTCTTTCCGACGAATCAACGCTCAAACATTTTCTTGCTGCTTCATTTTTAGCGGCATTGAGTTATTATATTCGATTTAATGGTAGCTTTTTGATTGCAACAATTGTTTTTTACCAATTATATTTATCGTTTAAAGGAAAATCGAAATGGTATTATTCAATTTTAATTATCGGAGTTTATGTTGCGTGCTTGTTGCCCGATTTTTATCTTCGCTATATAACTCACGGTACAATTTTCGATTATGGAGCCAATTCTAAATATTTTATCGATAATTACAATAAAGTTTGGTTTAAAAATACGGAGTCGCCTTCTCTATTTCAATTTCTGTCGGAAAGTAGTGTGTATGAGATTTATCGAAAATTTATATTGACCGGATTATTTAAAGTTAACTCTTATATTTTTGATTCGTTAAGTATTGTAATTTATGTTTTTTTCTCTGCTGGATTGTTCTTGCTTTTGAAATTTAAAAAATTCAAAATCTTTATTCCGATTATCCTTTTTTTTGTGATTAATATTGCTGCACTGTGTTTCGTGTTTGATATTTATCATTCCCATCGGCATATATATATTTTACTACCGATTATTTTTCTTGTTTCAGCATACCCTTTTCATTTTATTTACAATTGGAAATATGGTAAAATAATAAGTTTTGGATTAATTGCGATTATTGTAATTTCAAATTTATACAATACGACAAGTAAAATTAATTCAGCTAATTTTTCATTGCCTAAAGAAAAGCAGTGGGCTGTGTGGGTTTCAAAAAATACATCGGGAAATATTTTTATGTACGGAGGAAGCGAAAATATCAGAACCGTTTTTTTTGTTAAAGATATCACAACTGCAAGAAATCAAGTTTATTTTTCAAAACACTGGAATTTTTGGTTGCGAAAGCCTATTTATACTGAAAATATTGCCGATTTGTACAAATATATTAGTGGTTTTTCGCCCAGATATTTGGTTTTATTAAAACCCGATTTCGAATTTTATCCCATGTTAAACGAGTTACATACCGATAAATGGAAGGATAAATTTCAATTAATCAAAACTTTTTCTGATGATGAACTCAATGTGGAGTTGTATAAGGTTAATTAAACATAGAAAATTTGTTTTCTGAAAATTAGTAAATCGGGTTATATTTACATCATATTTTTTAATACTTCGGTCAACTTTGACAAAGTTATTTTTATGAGAATTGTAAATGCCTAATATTCAGTAGTTTAATAAAATTAACGCAACTTTGTCAAAGTTTTGATTATCAGCATAATATGAAAATTAAACGAACTATTGATTTTTCGAACATGTCAAATATTAAAGATTGGCTGGTAGTTGTAAATCCTGTTTCCGGAAATCAAAAAGGTTTGTTGGATTGGTCAGATATTGAACAAAAATTGATTGCAAATAAATTTGATTTTCAGGCTCATTTTACCGAAAAAAGAAGCGATGCAACGAATATCGTTAAAAAATATATTGAATCGGGAGGTCGAAAAATAATCGCAGTTGGTGGAGATGGAACTCTCAACGAAATTGTAAACGGAGTCGTTTCGCAAAATCACTGTTCTCCATGCGATGTTGGTATTGGAATTATTCCGGTTGGAAGCGGAAACGATTGGTGTAAAATGTTCGCTATCCCAAGTGATTACAGCAAAGCTATCGAAATTATAAAAATGCAACAAGATGTTTTTCACGATGTTGGATATGTAAAGTTCAACGAGGGAAAAGAAACGAGATATTTTGTAAATGTTGCAGGACTTGGTTTTGATGCGGCTGTAGTTGCAAATATTACTCGTAAAAAAGAAACCAAAAAAGGTAAAAAAACATCATATTTGTTATCTCTAATAACAAGTTTGATGGCTTATAAAAAACAACCGGCTTCGATTTTGGTTGATGATGTTTTGATTGACGACAAGGTTTTTAGTATGAACGTAGGAATTTGCAAGTATAGTGGGGGAGGAATGATGCAAGTTCCATTCGCCGTTCACGATGATAATTTGCTTGATGTTACGATTATCAAAAATATCAGTAAGTTTGATGTTGTGCGGAACATTAAAAAATTATACGATGGTTCTTTCACCAAACATCCAAAAGTAGAAACACTTCGGGGTCAGAAAATTACCATAAATTCAACCGATAAGTTTTTACTCGAAGCCGATGGCGAAATTTTGGGTAAATCGCCATTCGAATTTGGAATTATTCACAAACACATACGTTTTTTTGTAAATATTTTGTAACCATTCTTTTTTGAATATTTTGAACGTATCTTTGCTTTGATTAACCATTTGAATATAAATTTTTTTAAATGAAATTTACTGACTACAATATAGCTCCTGAAATTAAGTGGAATCTCGAAAACTTAAATTTCAACCGCCCAACAGATATACAATACAAAGCAATTCCTCCAATATTAAAGGGCGAAGATGTTTTAGCAATTGCCCAAACCGGAACAGGGAAAACCGCAGCATTTGCGATTCCGGTTATTAATATTTTGCACGATAGCAAATCGAGTAAAAGAACTGAGGGAATAAAATGTATTGTAATGGCTCCGACTCGGGAACTTGCTTTGCAAATTACCGAAGTTTTTTCCGAGTTGTGTAAACACACCAGAGTTAATACTTTTTGTGTTCACGGAGGAGTTGAACAAGATTCACAGATTGCTCAACTCGAAAAAGGAATTGATATTTTGGTTGCCACACCCGGAAGAATGTTTGACTTGGTAAGTCAGAAATATATTCATTTAAACACCGTCGAAATTTTAATTCTCGACGAAGCTGACCATATGCTAGACTTGGGTTTTATTAACGATATTCGCGACGTGATTCGACATATTCCTCGCAAGCACCAAACATTATTTTTTTCGGCAACCATAAACGAAAATATCAAAAAACTAGCCTATTCTTTAGTTGAAAACCCAATTCGTATTCAAATTTCGCCAAAAGATCCAGTTTCAAAAAATGTAACGCACTCTGTTGCTTTTATCGAAATGGACGATAAACGATTTTTTTTAGAACGAATTATTAAAGAAAATCCCGATACAAAAATTCTTATTTTTGTCCGCACAAAAGTTCGTGCCGAAAGAGTGCAAAAAGCAATGGAGCGTGTCGGAATAGTATGTTTTACTATCCATGGCGACAAAGAACAAAAAGATAGAACCAGCATTATGAAACAATTCAAAGAAGGGATTGTGAAAATTCTGATTGCAACCGATGTAAGTGCTCGTGGAATCGACGTTGCAAAAGTTCAGTACATCATAAATTACGATTTGCCCGATAAAGCCGAAAACTATGTCCACCGAGTTGGTCGAACAGGTAGAGGAACCGAAAAAGGAATCGCTATTTCTTTTTGCAGCGAGGAAGAAAAACCGATGTTAGAGGAAATTGAAGGTTTTGTTACCAAAAAAATCAATGTTATGGAAATTTCGAAATCGGAATACAACGAAACCCTAGTCTATGCCAAAGAGGAAGACGAAACCGATTGGAAATCGCTGATTGAAGAAGACGAAACAAGCTCGCAATACAAAAAAAAGAAGAAATCTAAAAAATAGTTAGTTTTTGCTTGATTTGTAGCAATTTAAACTATAATTTCTTCAACACAAACCTAGTTTTAATCGTGTACGAAAATTGAACCGAAGGCTCAACTACAGTAGGGTTAATAATTTGGTCGAAACTATTGTACGAGAGTTTGTTGTAGTACAAACTTTTTGAATCGGAAATAGTTGCTACCGAAGAACTTTTACTCATGGCTCCAAACGATGCCTTATTAAACTCGGTATAACCCGAATAACGCTCAATAGGAAAAGTGCTGTTGATATTTTCCGAAACGGTTTGATACATTGATGTAAACTGAATACCAAGTTTTTTAAATTCTTGTACCTTTTTATTCATAATATTTATCGACACTTGTCGCAATGTATCGTAAACAGCATCAACATTGTCGATAATATAATCGACTTTTATGATGTCGTAAATCTCACTTTTTGCGGCTTCAATTAAAAGTTGTTCGGCAATTTTATTGTCAGTGTATTTTATGTGAACATTTTTTTTCAGTTCAAAGCCTTTTGGGATTTCATTGTACGACTTGCTGAATAGTTTTTTCTCCACTTCGTATTCAAAAACAGGAACTTGCGAAATAAAGTCAATATAAATATCTTCTTTTTTGATGTTCAACTTTTCCAATTTTTTGATAAATTTATTAATGCGAGCGTTTATCAGTTGGTGGCAGGTTTCGATAGAATCACCAATTTGAGTAATTCCAAGTATGACAATGTAAGTATCCGATTTTACATTCATCATTACTTTTGTTGTTAACTCAATAACTGTATCGTTAGATGTCGATGTAATATAATTAATCGATTGATTCGCTGATTGATAATACTCGTCGTACGAATTGCTCAAACGATTGTTGGCTACGCTTTCTTGAGCTTGATTTTTATACCAATTTCCGGCTCCTTGTGCTGAAACTATATTACCAATCGAAACAATTGCAATGGCTGTTAAAATAAATTTTATCATATTTTTTACGGTTTACGAAATCGACTTATTAACTCGTTTATTTTTAGTAATATAGTCGATTATTTGATTATTAAATGTGATTTTGTCTTGATTTAAAAATTCAATTTCTATCGGGATGTAAAATATTGGAAGAGATTTTAAATTTTCATGTCCTTTTAAATCTTGAATTCGCATACCGTCTTTTTGGGTGGTAATAATTATTTTTTTATCCGATTTAATTTCGTTGAATGTGGATTGAATCTTTTCAAAATCAGCAGGCGAAAACGCATGATGATCTCTGTATTGGAGATGAAAAATATTTTTTGAATATTCTGCGAGATGATTTTTCAAGGGAAGTGGATTTGCAATACCGGTAACCAAAAGAATGTGATAATTATCGTTTAAATCAACCAATTGTGAAGATTCGAAAACCGATTTTAATTCGCCGTAATTAAGACTTGTAAAATACAAAGATTGATATGGAAAAAGGGCTAAGTTTTTTTCGATTATTCTTCGCTCAATGGGCTTAATATTTTTAGGCGTTTTGCTGACGATAATAATATTTGCTCGCGATTTTTCGTGTTGATTTTCGCGGAGCGAGCCATAAGGAAGCAAATGGTCTTCGTTTATCGGACGATAATAATCAATCAACAATATCGATAAGCCAGGTTTTACATATCGGTGTTGGTATGCATCGTCTAACAAAATGACATTCAGATTTTTTCTGTTTTCGTCGTTCGAAAGGCGATTAATGCCTTTTACGCGGCTTTCGCACACTGCAACATCAACATCTTTAAAATTTTGTTTTATTTGTTTAGGTTCATCGCCAATATCAAAAATAGTTGATTGCGGTGATGCGAATACAAAGCCTTTACTTTTACGTTTATACCCTCGACTTAATACAGCAACATTGAGCTTTTCGCTCAACAATTTTATCAAATATTCGGTGTGCGGAGTTTTTCCGGTTCCTCCAACAGTAATATTTCCAACTGAAATAACAGGAATATCAAATTCTTCTGTTTTTAAAATATTTGCGTTAAACAAAAAATTTCGAAACGAAACAATAGTGCCGTAAATGATAGAAAATGGATATAAATACCAGCGAAATTTTTGTTTGAGTGTAGGCATTTAATACTTGTAAATTATAAGGCTAAGATACAACAGTTTGATAAATTTTTCAAACCTTTCGATAATTATTCTGATGGGAAACTCAAATACTTGAAAATTGTAAATGTTTTCTGAGCACAGATGTTTGTTGGAGAATGGGCTTATTTAATTTTTTATAGTAAGAACCTTTTCGGTTTTTTATTTCGCCCAAGTACATATCTATATATTGCAATAAATAAATATTATAATTACTTTTGTGAAAAATTAATTTAATACAACACATGAAAGAATTTTTTGTAAACGAAAACTATTGTCCGAAGAGTCATCATTGTCCAACATTATCGGTTTGCCCTTCGGGAGCAATCATTCAAGATTCGCCATATTCAGCTCCTAAAATCGATAATGAAAAATGCACAAAGTGCGGAAAATGTGTACGTACATGTCCTGCATTTCAATGCTCGGGTTGCTAGGCTTTTTCTTGCCAGCGAAAAGCCTTGTTTTCCAAACCAATTAAATCGATAATTCTATTTACGACGGTCGATGCCAATTCATCAATAGTAGTTGGTTTGCTGTAAAACGAAGGATTTGCTGGACAAATAATTCCGCCTGCTTCGGTTACCAGTTTCATGTTGTTGATGTGAATTAAACTCAACGGGGTTTCGCGTGTTACAAGAATCAGTTTTCGACGTTCTTTAAGCATAACATCAGCAGCTCGGGTAATTAAACCATCAGAAACTCCACTTGCAATTCGTCCAAGTGTTCCCATCGAGCAAGGACAAATTATCATGGCGTCGAATTTCGAAGAGCCGGAGGCAAAAGGAGCATAAAAATCTTTGTCACTGTACTCGATAAACAAATCGCTTTTCGGATAATTTTCGCCCAATTCTTCTTGCCAGATATCTTTGGCATTTGTCGAAAAAACGATTCCCACCTTTTCGATTTGTTCCGAAAGGGTAAACATTTTTTTTAGCAATAAATCGGCATAAATTGCTCCGCTAGCACCAGTAATTCCGACAATTATTTTTTTCTTATTTTTCAAAATTAAAACGTGTAATTAAATGATAAATTCAAAAGTTTGTTGCATTGTCCTCTGTCAAGAAAATAAGTATGATCACCCGGATGGTTTCTTATGGGCAACACTGAGTAAGAAAATCGCAAAAAAACTTCAACTTTTTCCGACATTTGGTAGTGAACGCTGCAAATAAACGGAATTTCGTATTTAAAAAATGGAGGGGCGGCTTCTATACCGCCATTTCCGTCTTTATCTTCGGTTGCTTTAAACAAATATGAAATTCCCAAGCCTGCATCGAAATTTAGTTTTTCATTCAATACATATTTTGCCAAAAAAGGCATTTCGATGTACGAAAGTCTCATTTTGTAATAAGTATAATCACCTTTTTCGTAGTTAGGAGCTTTGAAACTTCCTTTTTGAATGTATTTTAATTCGGTTCCAAAACCAACATTCTTCTTAAACATAACGTAAACAAAACCTCCAAAATTAACGCCTGGTTTGTTGTATCCGCCCCAATTGTCACCATCGACTTGGCTTACGATTAATCCTCCGGTCAATCCTCCTTTAAACTGTTGGGCAAATAATAATTGCGACCAAGCTGCGACAAAAATTATGATTACAAATCTTTTCATACATCAAAATTACAATAAAACCCACAAAATTATTTATTTATTTTACGTTTTGTTTTTAAACCTTTGCGTTTTGATTTAGTCAAAGGGCTTTATTTTATAAAAATCTCATTTAAATGAAATATATTTTATTTTCTTTTTTACTGATTACTTCAATCTTATCAAATGCACAGCGACCTGGAGGTTACGAGGGACAAATGCCAATGGATGCAAGTTTGTCAGGAATAATTTACGACATCGATACCGATACTCCTGTTGAATATGCAAATATTGTACTTTACAAGAAAAAAGATTCGACCATGGTTAGTGGAACTATTGCCGATGTGAAAGGAACTTTTTTGATGGAAAAACTACCTTATGGTCGATTTTATGCCGAGATTTCTTTTATTGGTTACAAGAAAAAATTTATCGAAGAAATTTTTATAAAACCGCCTCAGAAAGATGTAAATCTTGGAACGATTAAAATCGAAAAAAACATTCAAGCTATTAAAGAAGTCGAAATTGTTGCAGACAAAAAATATGTTGAATATAAAATCGACAAAAAAGTTATCAATGTTGGTCAAGATATAATTGCTGCGGGAGGTTCTGCTGTTGATGTGCTGGAAAATACACCTTCGATTCAGACAGATATAGATGGGAATGTTTCTTTACGTGGAAGTTCAAATTTTAAGGTCTTGGTCGATGGAAAACCTAGTGTATTGGAAAGCGATGAAATTTTGCAACAAATCCCAGCTTCGTCAATCGATAACATCGAAATAATTACAAATCCTTCGGCTAAATATGAGCCAGATGGAGTCGCAGGAATTATCAATGTTGTGTTAAAAAAGCAAAAAGAAAAAGGATTTAGCGGAATTGTAAACGGAAAAGTCGGAACTTTTAACAACTATGGAATTGATGCTTTATTTAACTATCGTTCGGGAAAATTTAATTTTTTTGCCGGAGCTGGATACGATAACAGCAGTAGGCGTGGAAGTGGAACTTCACGACGAGAATCGTCTTTAGACGACGAAATTTTTTATATTTCAAAAGAGGTGGAACGAGGTGGTGGGCACGATAGATTAAACGGAAAGCTTGGTTTTGATTACAATATCAATAAAAGTAATTCATTTTCGCTTTCAGGTGAAATCGGACAAGGCGGGTTTAAACGATTTGCCTATTCAAATACGCACGATTATACCGAGCCTGTAAGTATAAATAATTACTATACTTCAAATAGCGATTTTGATGTTACACGAAAATATTACTCAGTAACATCAACCTATATGCACCAATTTGAACGTAAGGGGCACGAGTTTTTAATTACCGGATTTTATTCAAATAAAAATGGTGATAACGATGGTATTTTAGTAGAAACCGAAACCGATAGTTATTGGAACGATTTGGGAGTAGAATCATACATGAATCAATCCTTAGAAAATTCCGCTTCTAACGACCTTGATATGAAAATAGATTATACAAGACCCATCGGCGAAAAAGGAAAATTTGAAGCTGGATATCAAATTAGGGATTATTATCAAGCAACCGATTATATAAATTCTGATTTCAACTATATTCTCGACGATTGGCAAGAAAATGATTCGCTTCGTAACAGTATTGATTTCGACCAATTAATACAGTCGGCGTATACAACTTTTTCAAACCAGTTCAAGGGCTTTGAATTTTTGCTTGGTTTTAGAGGAGAGTACACATATCGAAATATTACCGATGCTGCAGGGGTTGAATATATTGTTGATAGAATGGATTATTTCCCTTCGGTTCATATTTCTAAACCCATAAATAAAATTTTGCAAGCTCAAGCAAGTTATAGTCGCAGAATTAATCGACCACAAGAATATTATCTAGATCCATTTATCAATTACATGGACAAATACAATGCTCGTCAAGGAAATCCCGATTTATTGCCCGAATTTACTGATTCGTATGAGATAAATTTACAAGCAAAATTCGATAAATCATTTATTTCTCTCGAAACCTACCGTCGTCAAACAAACAATTTAATTGACAGAATTTCAAGATTAGGAGACAATAATGTAATGATGACGACCTTTGAAAACATTAGCCGCGATTTGGCAATTGGTTCTGAACTTATGTACAATAATGATATCAAAAAATGGTGGACAATTAATGCTTCTTTAAATGTTTTTCATTATAGTATCGAGGGCGAATTATATGATAACGATATATCTCAATCTACTTTTACTTGGGATACTCGCATGTCATCTACTTTAAAAATAAAATCCAATACTAGAATTCAGATAAATGGTTCATACAGAGCTCCTACAATTGAAGCATACGAAGAAGAATATTCTTCATATGCGATTGGTATGGCAGTTAAGCAAGATTTTTTTAATCGAAAATTAGCTTTAACTGTAAATATGCGAGATATTTTCAACACAGGAAGACATAGTTCTTATTCGTATGGCGAAGGTTTTAAATTGTATGACGATTTTAAGAGCAAATACCCAAGCATTATCTTTAGTTTGAGCTACAAAATAAATAATTACAAACAACAACAAAAACGTGATCAAAATCGCGATGATATGGGTGGTGATGAAATGTAATTGTAGCCTTACAGCAAGTCTCTTGTTATTGTAAGTGAACTGATGCAATTTCTGATTTATTCTAGATTGCTTGGTGAGAGCTAGATTAAAATATTAAGTTCTAAGTACATGACAAAAGATTGAGGCATTTTTTATAATCTACTGTTATTCTGTTAAATAAAGCATGTGAAATAAATAT
>Ga0154549_149_pt1 | contig 166562 bp, 144 predicted proteins | sample RifGroF2_FD_105692 | JGI IMG/M metagenome (GOLD analysis project Ga0154549, IMG submission 105692) | Bacteroidetes bacterium GWF2_33_38 | reverse complement strand
CCTAAAATAAGGGATGGGGTATTTTATGCTCATATTGAAACAGGGGAGTTATATATGAGTTATTTTTATGATAATTGTAAATGCTTAATATTCAGTAGTTTAATAAAATTAACACAACTTTGTCAAAGTTTTGATTGTCAGTATAATATGAAAACTAAACGAACTATTGTTAATGTTAATTTTAACACTTGACATAGTTAATACCAATTCTATTTTCATATGACACATATGTGATTTTTTAGATTCCCTTTTTCAAGGGAATGTGCCTCAAAAAATTACCACATCCCCGCAAAAGCGGGAATCTTATTTTTAAATTGTGTCGGTTACATTGAATCGTAATTGGTAAGCGTTAAGGAAAAACTTTCAATTCTGTGAATTTAAGCTTCCTTGCGAGGAATTTAAATATGGCGTTAATGCCTGTTGTTCAGATAAATAACAATGAAATTTATTTAGATAAAATTTATAAAGCGTTTTCCCTGACAAGTGCTTATATATCTTTCTTTAATAGGAAGATATGCTGACTCACATAAAAAAATTCATAGTATTTTTAAATTCATATATATAAATTAGAATTATTTATTATTTTAGTGGATTAATTCAAGTTGAGTTGCATTATTTAGTGAAATATATATTTGTTGTTTTTTTAGTTATTGGTAATTTGACTGTATTTGCTCAAACTACCGACAGTTTGTCTTTGGATTTAGGACTTCCTGATGATACACTTAGTTTTCAAGATGTAAACGAATTATCTGATACTAGTCGTTCTTCAAAAGATACAATTAGCGATTTTACGAATAAAAGCTTAGCCGAAGAACAAGTATCAAGTAATTTGGATTCGATTAATAATTCGAATAATCCAGATTCTTCGGATGTTGAAACAATAAAGAATGAATCTGTAAATTTAGACTCTGATAGTAGATTGGAAGTGTTGCCCGATGGGACAATAAATGGAAATAATTATTTTACAACAATTAATACAACTTTTTCTGATACAGTTTTAATGGAGTTTATTAAAACAAATGTTACCCAAAGTCCCGATTCTTTGTATTTTAATGTGCTTAAAATTGTAAATTATAAATCAAAATCGATTAGTGGAGAACTTACATTTACAGCACCAACAGGATGGAACATCATTTCTGCACAAGGAAATATCATTAATTTAGATTCAAGCGACTCTGCCTTTATTCCTATACGATTAGCTATTGATAATGAAGTTGTGGGAGCATTTACATATATGTTAAATGCAACATTCAAAACTGATGACGAAATTTTTTCAGGTAACGCATACATAACCATTCCTGGCAAACGATATTGGGATATGGGTGTTGACAAATCAATAGTTGTATTTAATCAGTATTATGATAATGAAGATTTACAGATAAAAATTAGCAATAAAGGTAATACGACCGAAACAATTAAGTTAGAATACAAAGTTGGAGCCCTCTTGCTTGTTGAAGGAGTTGATGAATTTTCAAGTTCATCATATATAACCTTACAAAACAATAAAGATACTCTTGTAAAAGTTCGAGTAAAATTTAATAATTCTTTATCCTACGATGAACAACAACAATTGAGTCAAAATTGGAAAGAGTCTTCGGTCGAAATAATAGCAAGTACATTTGACAAAAAAATTAAAAAATCAATATGGTTTAAAAAATTAAAATCTTCTTATGTTGCACAAGAATTATCAGCTAGTCCATTAAATGTTTCTGTAACTTTGTCAGATTTATTATCAGGTCAAAATATTCGCTTAAACACTCAGGTTTTTGGAGCTATATTGTTTCCAGAAGATCACAATTTTAGTTACTCGGTTAACTTAATGGGGTTCGGATTAGAAAGCAATTTAATTAAGGATTTTGACTTTAATAGAAGATTGCGATATACATTTATTTATCAGCATGATAAACTTTTAATTAGAGCAGGAAATAACATAGCAGGAGGGGGCTATGGCGTTGGATATACTGGCTATGGGTTTATAGCAAAATATAAAATTGACAAAACGTCAAATTTAAGTTTAGGAGCTACGCGTGCAAATAGCTATAATGCATACAGCGGTTTTGTCCGATATTCAAAAAAAATATTCAAAATTGGATTAAGAACAGGACTTAGTGTTGCAACAAATCCATCTTCAAATCAAAATGCATATTCAGCCTCAGTAGGTGCTAGTTTCCCTTTGTTGAAATTAAATTCATTCTCGTTTGATGTTTATAAACTTTCTACTTCCTTATCAACATTCTTTGAGAATGATACACTTTCATCTGGTTTTGGCTATAATTTGGGCTACTCGTTTCATTACAAGAAATTCAATTTTGCTGTGAATTATAGAGATTATATGAAATTTGCTCGAAAAATTGGACAACAGATTGTAGCTCGTTCGGGGTATCAATTCAAAAATAATTTAAAACTTATTTTTCAATTCGATAGAAGAAAATCATTTTATGATATTTCTAAATATAATTTAGATACAAAGTCATTATATAGCATTAATGATTTTGGAAGAATAACATTTAATATCCATACAAATAATTCAATATCTTATGGAATTGGACCACAATATGCTTCTTACATAAGGCAATCTCTCGAAAATTCAACGCTTTTTATATCTACAACTAAAACGTATAATCCCAAGATTTATCTGTCAGTTAATAAAAGCATCAGTAAACGAAAATCAATATCTGTATATTTAACTACGGGATTATCTTACATCAATTACAATACCGAAGACCCATCAATTGCCGCAATTAGTATGAAAAATAAGGGTACTTATTCTTTTGGATCGACTTACAATACGAAATATTGGAGACTTACCGTAGGATATAATATGGGCTCCGTAACAGATATGTGGTCGTATCTGAATTATCATATGATGTTCCCTAATTATGATATTGAAAGCGTGATGACAGAGTCCATTGTTTTGCGACCTTATTATGAGAGAGCAATATTTAATAACAAAGGAAGGACTCAATTTATGGCAAATTACACATATTATATGCCAAGCGGACGAGAGAACTTAACACTGAGTTCTGTGAACTATTTCTTTTTGAATAATGGATGGAGTGCTTCAATTAATGCAAACATGTACATGGGTTCTGTTGTTGATAAGGAATATGGCAGAATTACCACAAAAAATATTAACGTACAACTTGGCGTAAAAAAATCGTTTGATATTCAACAACCAAGACTTAAATTTTATGATTTAAACATTATTTGTTTTAACGATTTGAATGGGAATAAAATAAAAGATGAGAATGAGCCGCCTCTACCCAATATTCAAATTTCATTCGAACGACTCACAGTATCAGATGACATGGATGAACAAAACGTTTTAAAAACAAATTTTGCATTGGTTGAATTGGTTACAAGCCCCGATGGAGAAACATTTTATGGAAACATTCCTCAAGGCAGATATAAAGTACAGTTTTTCCCTTTGTTTAACATGCACGACTTGTATAATGTAAATGGAAACGAACAAACAGTTGTTATTCTTTCGGATAACACGACTCTCTTTGTTCCCTATGCTGAAACATATAAATTAAAAGGTCGAGTAATTGTCGAAAGAGATGAATTTAGTTCTGAGGGAAATGTTTTAATCGAAGGTATCAGAGTAACTGCAACAAACTCAATTGGAGAATCATACTCCGCATTAACGGATAAAAATGGTGATTACGTATTATCAGTTCCGCAAGCTCAAACATATGTTGTAAAAGTTAATAATGTGTTTGGAGAACAATTTATGTGCGAAAAAGATGAATATTCGGTTCACTTCAATGGAATTAAGGTTATTAAACTTGATTTTAAATTTATTGAGAAAAAACGAAAAGTTAATTTTAATTCAAATATTGACCAATTCTATATTTTTAAATCGCTTTCGACAAGTCAAGTGCCTTCGGATATTAAAAAAGGAGTCAAGAATTTCGATGCTGATATTGATACTTCTGCCGTTTTAAATTATGTTGACGTTATTCTTGATACACAAAATAAGTTAAATAAGCCTAAAGCCTCAGATGTAATTCCTATATCAAAAATAGAAGAAGAAGGAATCGTATTTAAAGTGCAATTATTTAGCGAAAGTTCTGTGAAAAAAACGTATGGAGATTTTAAATCGTTTCCAAAGGTAACTTGCATAGATGGAGAAACTGGTGGGTTTATTTATTTGGTAGGTTCTTATACAAATTATGAACAAGTGAAAAACTTTCTTCAAGACGTTCAAGATTTAGGCTTTGGAGAAGCGAAAATAGTCCCGTTCAAAGATTCTTTAAAAATTAGCTTACAAGAAGCGGGAGTTGAAAATGAATAAGGCATTAAATTTGTTGTTGTAAAATATGTTTGAGAATAACAAATGATTTTATAATTTTAACGATTGAAAAAGATAAAAAAATGGAACAAAAAAAATCACCAAAAGCAGATTTGGAAAATAAAAAAGGAATTTTTTTCCAAATTGGATTGGTCTCCGTTCTTGCATTGCTTCTTATAGCTTTCGAATGGAAATCACAAGATGAGAATTTAAATACTCTTGGCGAGTTGTCAGATGTTGTAATTGAAGAAGAGATAATCCCAATTACTCGTCAGGAGCTGGTTGCACCACCACCACCACCGACTCAACAAGTTATCGAAGAGTTGAAAATTGTTGAAGATGACGTAGAAATCGAAGACGAAATTGTAATGGAGGATAATGAGGCCGACCAAGATTCGAAAGTCGAGGTTGTTGAAATACAGCAAGAAGAAGAAGAAATAGACGAAGTTTTTAACTTTTATGTTTTGGAAGATAAACCTGAATTTCCAGGAGGAGGCGAAGCTGCTTTACTTCAATGGATTGCAAAAAATACCGAGTATCCAGAGATAGCAAAAGAAAATCAAATTCAAGGTCGCGTTTTTGTTGGCTTTGTAATTGGGAAAGACGGTTCTGTTACCGATGTTAAAATTTTGAGAGGCGTTGACCCATATCTTGATAAGGAAGCTAAAAGAGTGGTTGAGGCAATGCCAAATTGGAAACCTGGAAAACAAAGAGGAAAACCGGTAAAGGTTTCTTTTCAGGTTCCTATCAACTTTAAGTTAAATTAGTTTTTACAACGATAATTGAAAAGGCTGTTAATTTATTGACAGCCTTTTTTTATATTTGCAGAATAATTATCAGAATGTTGAATTTAAAATTATTCGTACATTCTAGCTAATTAAAATACTAATTAAAATCCTCCCCATTCGGGGAGTTAGAGGGGGCAAATATGAAACGCACAAAAATTAAAGACGCATTACTACAACAAAAAGGCGAAAAAATTTTAGTAAAAGGATGGGTTCGTTCTTTCAGAAGCAACAGATTTATTGCTTTGAATGATGGTTCTTGTTTGAGCAATCTTCAAATTGTGATTGACGAAAATCCTGATACATTCGAAAAAAATGCTGAAATTCTAAAAAATATTACAACGGCAGCATCTTTGTCAATTACTGGTACTTTAGTTGAAAGTCTTGGTAGCGGACAAGCAGTTGAATTAGTTGCAAAATTTTCAGATATTGAAATCCTTGGTCTTGCAAATCCTGATGATGTTCAAAAAACCATTCTTCAACCAAAACGCCACAGTTTAGAATTGTTGCGTGAACAAGCACATTTGCGTTTCCGTACAAATTTATTTAGTGCAATTTTCCGAATTCGTCACAATATGGCGTATGCAATTCACAAATATTTTAACGATAAAGGTTTCAACTATTTACATACTCCAATTTTAACTGCTTCAGATGCTGAAGGAGCAGGAGAAATGTTTCGTGCATCAATTTTAGATGCAAAAAATCCTCCATTAACAGAAGATGGAAAAGTTGATTTTTCTCAAGATTTTTTCGGAAAAGAAACAAATTTAACTGTTTCGGGACAATTAGAAGCAGAACTTGGAGCAATGTCGTTGGGTCAAGTTTATACTTTTGGACCAACTTTTAGAGCCGAAAACTCAAACACATCACGTCACTTGGCAGAATTTTGGATGATTGAACCAGAAGTTGCTTTCAATAATTTGACCGATAATATGGATTTAAGCGAAGACTTTTTGAAATATTTAATTCAATATGCTTTAGATAATTGTATGGAAGATTTGCAATTTTTACTTCAACGTGAAGAAGCCGAAGAAAAACAAAAACCTCAAAACGAACGCAACGAAATGTCGTTAATTGATAGAATGAAATTTGTTTTATCGAACGATTTTGAACGTTTAACTTATACTGAAGCAATCGAAATTTTGTTAAATTCAAATCCATATAAAAAGAAACAATTCAAATATCCAATTGCTTGGGGCGTTGATTTGGCAAGCGAACACGAACGTTATTTGGTTGAAAAACATTTCAAAAAACCGGTAATTTTAATCAATTATCCACGAGAAATTAAGGCATTTTATATGCGTAACAACGATGATGGAAAAACCGTTGCAGCAATGGATGTTTTATTTCCCGGAATTGGCGAAATTATTGGCGGTTCGCAACGTGAAGAACGTATGGATCAATTGATTGGAAAAATGAAAGATTTTCATATCGAGCCACAAAGTTTGTGGTGGTATTTAGATACACGTAGATTTGGAACAGCTCCACACGCAGGTTTTGGTTTAGGTTTTGAAAGATTATTGATGTTCGTAACTGGAATGACCAACATTCGTGACGTAATTCCATTTCCAAGAACACCAAAAAATGCTGAATTTTAGTAGGAAGGATATAAAGGAATAAGGAAATGTAATTCAATTAAACCATATTTCCTCTACTCCTCATATTTTTTTGCTTTTATTCAAATTTATTAATAAATTTATTTCTCTTTTAACTTTATAATTGTAAATTGATTTGCTGTTTATTGTTAATTACTAATTGCAGATTGCTAATTGACTTTAAACTTTACAAACTTTAAGTACTTTATGAACTTTACGAACTCAATATGTTAAAACAAGGATTACAGCAGAAATTATTACAGAAGCTCTCTCCCCAACAAATTCAAGTAATAAAATTGCTTGAAGTACCTGTAATGCAACTTGAGCAAAGAATAAAACAAGAAATTGAAGAAAATCCAGCATTAGAAGACGGATATGATGAAGACGAACAAGATTCGTTAAATAATGAAGAAAGCGATGATGCAGAAGAATCAGATGCTGAAAAGGACGAATTCTCGCTAGAAGATTATATGCAAGACGACGAAATTCCGTCATATAAATTAAAAGCAAACAATTACTCGTCTGACGATGATAGAAAAGAAATCCCATTTTCGATTGGAAATACTTTTCACGAGCACCTCGAAGATCAGATATCACTTTTATTTTTAGAAGAAAAGAAGCACCAATTGGCTACATATGTAATTGGGAATATTGACGAAGATGGATATTTAAGGCGTGAACTTGAAGCAATGGTTGATGATATTGCTTTCTCACAAAATGTTGAAACGAATGAAAATGAATTATTAGACGTCCTAAAAAGAATTCAGGAATTGGAGCCGGCTGGAGTAGGAGCTAGAGATCTTAGAGAATGTTTGTTGTTGCAAATTTCTCGGAAAAACATGATGGATCAAAATGTAAAATTGGCATATGATATATTAAGCGAATATTTTGAAGAATTTACCAAAAAGCATTACGATAAAATCATCAAACGTAAAAATATTGAAGAAAATGATTTGAAAGGAGCAATCGCAGAGGTTTTAAAACTCAATCCTAAGCCAGGAGGGGCATACAGTGACCCATTAAACAAATCTTTTCAAAATATTATTCCTGATTTTATCCTCGAAAATACCGACGGAGAGTTGATTGTTAGCTTAAATTCCCGAAATGTCCCTGAACTTAGGGTTAGTCGTACATATAAATCAATGCTCGAAGGTTTTTCAACCACTAAAGGAAAAAGAACAACACAACAAAAAGAAACGATAACTTTTGTTAAACAAAAAATTGATTCCGCTCGCTGGTTTATTGATGCAATTAAACAACGTCACGAAACATTGTTGAGCACCATGAATAACATCGTAAGTTATCAGTACGAATACTTTCAAGATGGTGATGAAACAAAATTGAAACCCATGATTTTGAAAGATATTGCTGAACGAACAGGCTTAGATATTTCAACCATTTCGAGAGTGGCAAATAGTAAATATATTCAAACACAATTTGGGGTATATCCATTAAAATTTTTCTTTTCAGAAGCAATGCAGACAGATTCGGGCGAGGAGGTTTCATCAAGAGAAATAAAAAAAATATTACAAGATTGTATAGAAATCGAGAATAAACGAAAACCATTGACTGACGATAAGCTTGCTGCAATTCTAAATGAAAAAGGCTACCAAATAGCGAGAAGAACGGTAGCTAAATATCGCGAGCAATTAAATATTCCTGTTGGACGGTTAAGAAAAAAAATATAGTTAGCGGTGGAAAAATTTGCAAAAATAATTTCGACTCTTTTTCATCCGCTATTAATGCCAACATTTGGTGTTTTGTTGATGCTTAATACTGACACATATTTATCTTTTTTCCCGATAGAAGCAAAACTAATTATCTACCTTATTGTTTTTGCAGGTACATTTCTTCTTCCATTGCTTTTACTCCCTTTTTTTCTTTACCGAAAGTACATTAAGAAGATTACGATGGATACTAGAAAAGAAAGAATAGCACCTCTTATTATTACCATCGCTTCGTACTATTTTACCTATTATGTAATAAAGCAACTTCCGCTTCCACTGATTTTCAACAAATTTTTATTGGCTACAACTATTTCTGTTGCACTTACCTTAATTATAACTCTATATTGGAAAATTAGTGCACATATGATTGGTATCGGAGGAATGATAGGATTGATTGTAGGTCTTGCCTTAAAATTTTCAGTTGATTTTCGATTTATTCTGATGATTTTATTATTGATTGCGGGATTAATAGGAACTTCTCGCTTGTATCTAAAGTCACATAACTCATTACAGGTATATTCCGGTTTTTTTATAGGGATATTGATTATTGGAGGATTTATGATTTTTTTGTAGATAATCTATTCATCAACAAAAAATTATAGTTTGTCAAATCGTATCTTTTTTCAGCAACCTTTTGGTTGTTTATGTAATCTTATAATTATATTTTTATAAACTAATTTAGAAATTTAATGTCAAACTAATACAAATAACTATGAAACAAACAGTACTTTTTTTATTTGTGCTTTTTACGCTTACCTTCGGGCTGGTTCAAAGTGCAAGTTCGCAAATTACTGCTGTTGAATCCATTACGAACCCGACGTGCAACACAACTTGCGACGGTTCGATTTATTTAATGGTTTCTGGCGGTACGTCTCCATACACCTATGCATGGAGCAATGGCTTACCCCCTACAAATATGCAAATGAATTTGTGTGCGGGGATGTATTCTGTAACGATTACAGATGCAATGATGGTACAGGGAATCTATTCTTACCCTATTAACCCTCCAGCACCGATGCTTATTACAGAATCTATTACCGATGCAACTCAAGCAATGTGTGATGGGTCAATAAATTTAATGGTTTCAGGTGGATTAGTGCCTTATACTTATTCTTGGAGTAATATGATGACTTCAAATTATATTTCAGGATTATGTATGGGATCTTACGAGGTTACAGTTGTTGATGCGAATGGCTGTCAAAATTTCAATACATACACAGTTAATGAACAGGCTGCAGGCTGTACTATTTCTCCTAATGAAATGATTACTCCAATAACAGCAACATGTGATGGCTCGATACAATTATATCCAACAGGCGGAATGTCTCCTTATTCTTATAATTGGAGCGATATGCAAACTACAAGTGATATTTATGGTTTGTGTAGTGGCTGGTATTATGTAACTATTACTGATGCCAATATGTGTCAGCAATTTTTTTCATATGAAATCATGCCATCAGGAGCAGGTGGATGTTTAACCGTGAATCCATATATTTATGATGCAACAACAGCCATGTGTAATGGCGGTATCGAGTTAATGGTAAGTGGCGGAATGTATCCATATTCTTTTAATTGGAGTAATGGCGATACCACTAGCTATCCACAAAATTTATGTATGGGCGAATACTTTGTAACCATTACCGATAGCGATACTTGCGAAGTGTATTTATCGTACACTGTTAACGAGCAAACAGCCGGATGTATTATTTACGGAAATGAAATGATTACTCCATTAACAGCAACATGCGATGCTTCAATACAATTATATCCAACAGGCGGAATGTCTCCTTATACATATAATTGGAGCGATATGCAAACTACAAGTGCTATTTATGGTTTGTGTAGTGGCTGGTATTATGCAACTATTACTGATGCCAATATGTGTCAGCAATATTTTTCATATGAAATCATGCCATCAGGAGCCAGCGGTTGTATGACTGTAAATCCATATATTTATGATGCAACTACAGCCATGTGTAATGGCGGTATAGAATTAATGGTAACAGGCGGTATTTATCCTTATTCTTATAATTGGAGTAATGGAGACACTACAAATTATCCACAAAATTTATGTGCAGGCGAATATTTTGTAACCATTACCGATAGCGATACTTGCGAAATGTATTTATCGTACACCGTTAATGAGCAAACAGCTGGATGTATTATTTATTCAAATGAAATGATTACTCCATTAACAGCAACATGCGATGCTTCAATACAATTATATCCAACAGGCGGAATGTCTCCTTATACATTTAATTGGAGCGATATGCAAACCACAAGTGATATTTACGGTTTGTGCAGTGGCTGGTATTATGTAACTATTACTGATGCCAATATGTGTCAGCAATATTTTTCATATGAAATTATGCCATCAGGAGCAGGCGGATGCTTGACTATTAATCCAAATTTATATGACGCAACCACAGCTATGTGCAATGGAGGGATTGAATTAATGGTAAGCGGAGGAGTTTATCCTTATTCTTTTAATTGGAGTAATGGAGACACCACTAGTTATCCACAAAATTTATGTATGGGAGAATACTTTGTAACCATTACCGATAGCGATACTTGCGAAATGTATTTATCATATTGGGTAAATGAGCAGGCAGGTGGATGTAATATTTATCCGAATGAAGTTGTAAATAATGTAACTGCAAGTTGCGATGGTTCAATCCAATTATATCCAACCGGAGGAGTTGAGCCTTATACATACAATTGGAGCAATGCAATGAGTACAAGTTCAATTTCTGGTTTGTGTGAAGGATGGTATTATTACACTATTACCGATAGTATTGGATGCTCGTTTTATTCAAGTGGTATTTGGGTTGGTAATAACTGTATCTTATCATCTTATGCAAATGCAACAAATGTAAGTATGCCAGGCAATTGCGATGGCATGGCAGAAGTTACTGTTCAAATGGGAAATCCCCCTTATACATATTATTGGGATAATGGATCGACATCGCCAATGATATCGGGTTTATGCGAAGGCTCTTATAACTATACAGTTACAGATTCATTGGGTTGTACAAACATGAATTATGCATGGATTGGAAATAATTGTAATGTTTATGCTAATGCTAATCAAACAAACGTAAGTGTTCCAGGCAATTGTGATGGAACTGCGGAAATTCTAGTTCAAACAGGAGTTGCACCGTATACCTATTATTGGGACAATAGTTCAACCGCACAAATGCAAACAGGTTTATGCGAAGGTTATTATTATTTTACTGTAACCGACTCATTAGGTTGTCCATATTCGTCAAATGTATGGATAGGCAACAATTGCAATTTATCGTCATACGCAACACAAAACAACGTAAGTATGCCTGGAAATTGTGATGGTTCAGCAGAAATTATTGTATCAGGCGGAACATATCCATATTCATATTTATGGAATAATGGAATAACCACAGCTGTGTCAACAGGTTTATGCGAAGGTTCTTATAACTATACAGTTACAGATTCTTTGGGCTGTACAAATAATTACTCAGTATGGATAGGAAATAATTGCAATGTTTATGCCTATAATAATCAAACAAACGTAAGTACTCCAGGCAATTGTGATGGAGCTGCGGAAATTTTAGTTCAAACAGGAGTTGCCCCTTATACTTATTATTGGGACAATAGTTCAACCGCACAAATGCAAACAGGTTTATGCGAAGGTTATTATTATTTTACCGTAACCGATTCAATTGGTTGTACATATTCATCCAATGTATGGATTGGTAATAATTGCTCGATGTATGTTTCTTTTGCAACTACAAATGCATCTGCTCCAGGAAATTGCGACGGAGGTGTAATTGCAACTGTAGAATTTGGCAATGACCCTTATTCATTTGTTTGGTCAAATGGTGCTACAACTTCAACTCTTTCAAATTTGTGTAAAGGAAATTATGATTTAACCGTAACAGATTCGATTGGTTGTACAGTCATGAATAGCACATTTATTGATGATGGTTGTGGATATTTCAATGTTTATGGCGAACCAATGCCAGTTTCGGCATCAGGCATGTGCGATGGCTCTATTTATGCTTCTGTAAGCGGAGGAAATTATCCAATTACGTATTCATGGGATAATGGAATGACAACAGAAATGATTGACAGTTTATGTGAAGGTTCATATAGTTTAACTGTTACTGACGCTCTTGGTTGCACCGCATTTAATACATATAGCATAAGTGCAGGTGGATGTAATCTAATGGGATATCCTTCAATTACTGATGCAACTCAAGGCAATTGCGATGGTAGTATTTATATGATGGTAAGTGGAGGAATGTATCCATATACATATTATTGGAATAATGGTGCTACTACACAAAATCTCATGAATTTATGTTCAGGATATTACGAAGTAACGGTAACCGATATGAATGCATGTTCACAAGTATTTGGTTATTCTGTTAATGAACAAACAGCAGGTGGATGCATTACCGTTATGCCTAATTATTTTGATGCAACTCAAGGTCAATGTAATGGAGGAATCGACTTAATGGTAAATGGCGGAGTACCTCCTTATTCAATTACATGGAGTAATGGAATGACTTCAGGTTATGTTACAGGTCTATGTGTTGGCGAATATTGGGTAACCATTACTGATAGCGATACATGTCAACTAGTTACTTCATATTGGGTAAAAGATGCATTGGAATGTTATATGTATGTTGAACCATCTATTGTTAGCACTACTTTTGGAAATTGCGACGGTTCAATTACCTTGACTCCTTACAACTTCATGCCTCCAGTTATGTATAATTGGAATGGAATGACTACAACAAATGCAACTCTTGATAATCTATGTGCAGGAACTTATGAAGTTATTGCAATCGATTATAACGGATGTTCATACACTGGAATATATAGTGTAATGGAAGAGGGTTGTAATATTGCCCTTGCTACTAACATTATGCCAGTAACTTATGCCAATGGAAACAATGGTGCAATTGAATTAATGGCATTTGGAGGAACTTCTCCTTATACATTTAATTGGAGTAACGGAGCAACGGTTCCAAATATTTACGATTTAGCTTCAGGCGATTATTCGGTTACAGTTTATGATGTCGCTGGTTGTACTTCAATGGGATACTATTGGGTTGATTATATGGTAACCGATACTATTTGTAATGTATATGCAAGTTTCTATACTGATATTACTGGAAATAACGTACAATTTAACAATACATCGGCAGGTTCGTTTACAAACTCTTTCTGGAATTTAGGAAACGGATTATATTCAGAAGACGTGAATCCATTTGTATCATACCCAGTTGCTGGATTCTACGATGTTTGTTTAACTCTTATTGATTCAACAACAGGCTGTCAAGCTAACTTCTGTCAAGGAATTGAAGTTGGAACAATTGGTGCTGAAGATTGTTTTGCTGATTATAGTTTCTTTGTTGATCATGCAACAAAAACTGCTTACTTTGCAGATTCTTCAAGAGGTGCTGTTGATGGTTGGTATTGGGAATTTGGTGATGGAACATACTCAAATGAACAAAATCCAATACACGTATTTACTAGCGAAGGATTCTATACTGTTTGTTTAACTTCATTCAATTCTACAGGATGTCAATCATCTATTTGTATGGATGTTGTGGTTGGTAGTGTTAATAACACTTGTCAGGCAGACTATGGATTTTATGTTAATCCTGCCTTGAATACAGTTTATTTTAACAACCAATCGTTAGGTAACGTAACAGAATATTATTGGGAATTTGGCGATGGTACATACGCAATGGAAGCAAATCCAATGCATCAATATGCTGAAGCAGGATTTTATAGTGTTTGCTTATTTACTTATGATCAAACAACTGGTTGTAACTCACAAATTTGTAAAGAAATACAAGTTGGAGATATTACAACTGTTGATATTTGTCAAGCAGGTTATAATTATTCTGTAAATCAAACTTCTAAAACGGTTGCTTTTGCTGACCAATCCATAGCAAACAATACATTAGATTATTATTGGCAATTTGGTGATGGAGAATACTCAGGCGACCAAAATCCAACTCATACTTATGTTAATGCTGGATTCTACGATGTATGTTTATCAATTTACAATACTGTAACAGGATGTCAAGCAGTATTCTGTCAAGGAATTCAAGTTGGAGATATGACAACAGAGATTATTTGCGATGCAGATTTCAGCTACTTTATCAACACAACAACAAATACAGTTACTTTTGATGATGCATCAATCGCAAGTGACTCGTTGGTTTACAACTGGAATTTTGGAGATGGTAATTTCTCTGAATTAACAAATCCTGTTCATGTATATACAGCTGCTGGATTCTACGATGTATGTTTATCAATTTACAATTCTGTAAATGGTTGTCAAGATGAAATTTGTCAAGGAATTCAAATCGGAGACATTACAACTGAAGCAACATGTAATGCCGAATTTACATACTATGTAAATGTTGCTGCTTTACAAGTTTCATTCAGCGAACAAGTAGTAGGAAATGTAACCAATTTCTATTGGACATTTGGCGATGGTACTACATCATCTCTTGCTAACCCTGTTAAAACATATACTGCTGCTGGTTTATATACAGTTAGTTTAACAACAATGGACGCTGTTTCTGGTTGTACCGACAATCAAACTGTTGATATTCAGGTTGGTGTTGCAGGTTGTCAAGCTAATTTCTCAACATATGTTAGTACTGCTACAAACACTGCAATATTCACAAATACTTCATTAGGATATAATCAAAAATATTTCTGGAGTTTTGGTGATGGAACAACATCAATGGTTAAAAGTCCAATTCACGTGTATGGTGGTGCAGGAATGTACACTGTATCTTTGGTTGTAATTGATACATTAGGAGGTTGTGTTAACGAAATAGTTAAACCTCTACAAGTTGGAACAATTACTTGTGATGCTGGATTTACAACATTTGTTGATTCAACAACTAATATTGCACATTTTAACAATCAATCGTTGGGAACATCGTCTCAATTATATTGGGAGTTTGGTGATGGTTCTTGTTCTACTGAAAATGACCCATTCCACCACTATACTGTTGCTGGCTTGTACAGAGTAAGTTTGAATACTTTCAATGATGTAAATGGCTGCATGGATTACCACGAAGAATTTGTATTGATTGGAAGTTTAGGAAATGACTGTCAAGCGGACTTCATTTTCAATTCTGACTCTTACACGAATACAGGTTTCTTCTACGACAATTCTCAAGCAGGCTCAGTTGATGCTTACTTATGGAACTTCGGTGATGGCATAGTATCTCAAGATGCAAATCCTGTTCATCAATATGTTACTGGTGGTTTCAAAAATATTTGCTTAACAATATTTGACGGAGCTTGCAGAAGTACATTCTGTGACCACATTCAAATGGGTGACGACGATTCGTATTGTTTAGCAAATTATATGTATTCTGTTGATTCTGCAGCATTAGAAGTATCATTTGTTGATAATTCACAAGGAGAATCTACACAATGGTTCTGGGATTTCGGAGATGGAGAAGCTTCTACTGATCAAAATCCAGTTCACATATATGCAGCTCCTGGTTATTATCCTGTATATTTGATGATAAATAATCCATTAACAGGTTGTTACAGCAGTTATTTAGATTTAGTAAATGTTGCTGAAGATGGTGGAATGCAAGGTATATTTGGATATGTTGTTGACACTACTGTATCGAGAGCAAATGAATACTCAGTTGACTTTGTTGGTGCTGCATTTGGCGAGCCTTCAATGATTGAGTGGGACTTTGGCGATGGCAGTGTTGATACTACAACAATGAGTCCTTCTCATAGCTACGATGCTCCTGGTGAATATGAAGTTTGCTTAACTGTTTCTGACCCTGTAACAGGACAAGAAGATACTTATTGCGAGTGGATTACAGTAACCGATACAGTTGTTTATTCATCTATCATCAGTTTAGATGGTCTTGGGTTAACGAATTATCCAAATCCATTTAGCATTAGCACTTCTATATCTTACTCAATACCATACGATTCAGAAGTAACTATCTCATTATATGATGTATTAGGAAAACAAGTTTCGATAGTTGAACAAGGAAATAGAGAAAAAGGTGCTTATAATTTTGTTCTCGACAGAGAAGAATTAAGACCTGGTATCTATTATTTGAATATGACTACCGAAAACGACAAAGTAGTAAGAAGATTAATAATCTTCGAATAACAAAAGGAAAGCCGCTCATTGAGCGGCTTTTTTTTATTTTCTATAAGAGTCTAAACAATTCCCTCGCATTCTCACTTGTAATTTCTCCTACCTTATTGAGAGAAATGTTTTTAATCTCAGCTATTTTTTCGGCGATAAAAATAAGATAACCACTTTCATTACGCTTTCCTCTGAAGGGAACGGGAGGTAAGTATGGAGAGTCAGTTTCGAGAACTAGCTTTTCGAGAGGAATTTCTTTTACGATTTCTTGCAAACTTGCATTTTTGTATGTTACAACTCCTCCAATACCCAAGAGAAATCCCATTTCGATTGCTTTTTGTGCGTCGACTAAGTTGCCACTAAAACAATGAAAAACACCACTAAATTTAGCCTTGTTTATGCTTTCTAAAACAGAAAAAGTTTCCGCAAAAGCATTTCTGATATGAATCACTGCTGGCAAATTATGCTTTATTGAAAGTTGTACTTGTGTATTGAAAGCAATTTTTTGCTCTTCGACAAATGTTTTATCCCAGTATAAGTCCATTCCAATTTCGCCAATGGCTATAAACTTATTTTTCGAAATCCAATTGTTTATAAATGATAGTTCTTCTTCATAGTTTTCTTTAACAGAAGTTGGATGAAGCCCAATCATCGGATAGCAAATATTTCGATACTTTTCTGATAACCGTAAGATTTCCAAAACGGAATGACTGTCGATATTGGGAAGTAAGATTTTTAAGATGGAATTGTTAAGAGCTCGTTCAATTACCAAATCGCGGTCGGCATCAAATTCTTTGAGGTATATATGTGAATGAGTGTCGATTAGCATTTATTCTAAAATTTAATTTTAGGTGTTGTTGCCATAAATTCTTTCAGATAAAAGGGTTCAAAGTAAGCGAGGTTCACAAAATTTTGATGTTGAAATGCTTTTTCAGACAAAGAAATCATATTTGATGAAGATGGCATAATATTGTCGATATAGATTGCGTTTTTGCTTGTCAACATTGGCTTGCACTTTTCGGCACCCGTACCAAAAAATACGATTTGTCGGTTATGCAATTCATTTTTAAACGAGTCAGCATCAATTATATGGGGCAATATTTCACTCTGTTTTACGCCGTTTTTATCGAAAAATACTGAATAAACTTCCATTCTACGTGCATCAATCATAGGACAAAACCAAGTTTCAGCTGAAATATTATTTTTATCGATTGCAAAGGTCAGAGCTTCTAGCGTTGAAACAGCAATTAATGGTTTTTCGATTCCGTAGCAAATGCCTTTCGCTGTAGATACTCCGATTCGCAAACCGGTATATGAGCCAGGACCTTCGCTTACAGCAACAGCATCTAAATCTCGAATATTAATTTTATTTTCGATTAGCACTTCGTTTATGAAGACAGTAAGCAGGCTTGCATGTGATTTTTCATCGGTAGTTTCTTTTAGGCTTAGCAATTGTCCATCTTTGGCAATACAAACCGAGCAAACCGGCGACGAGGTTTCAATATTCAAAATCAGAGCCATTCGAAATTATTCCTCAGTAAATAAATTGTTTTTATCGCCTTTTTCAACGACCATATTATCTTTCAGTTTTTTAGAAATTAAACTGTAAGGGGCTGTAATAACTTCAACTTTTTCTTCTAATCCTTCGATAATTTCAATAAATTCATCGTCCTGAATTCCTGTTTTAACCGTTTTTTGAATTGCTTTTCCATTATCAAAAACAAATACAACCTCGAGTTGTTCGTCTTTATTTTGTTCAACTATCTGATCTTCTTTGTCTGTTTTTACAATTTCGGTTGAATCGGTTCGGGTTGTAACAGCTTGAATTGGAATTGCCAACACGTTTTTGTGTGTTTCAGTTTGAATGTCAACTGTTGCAGTCATTCCAGGTCGGAAAGGATACTTATTTACTGAATCTTTTGGGGTAAGGTTTTCGTATGAAGATTGCAAAATTCGCACTTTAACATCGAAGCTGGTAACTTGGTCGGTTGAAACGCCTTGTGTATTTGCAGAATTTGCAACTTCTGTAACAATTCCTTTAAATTCTTTGTCAAGATAAGCGTCAACTTCAATAATTGCTGTATCTCCAAGACTTACGTGAATTATGTCATTTTCGTTAACTTCAACTTTTGCTTCCATTCGGTTTAGGTTTGCAATTCGAAGAATTTCGGTTCCCGCCATTTGAATAGTTCCAACTACGCGTTCGCCTTGTTCAACATTTAACAATGAAATGGTTCCATCTATCGGCGAATAAATCGACGTTTTCTTCAAATTTTCGGATGCTTCTTTTAGCGAGGCTTCTGAACTTAATACAGCAAATTCAGATGCACTTACGGTTTCTTTTGCGGCATCGACTTCTGCTTTTGCAACTTGAAATTCCGATACCGCATTTTCATAATCGGATTCTGAAATAGCATTTTGCTCGTGAAGTTTTTTGCTTCGCTGATATGCTTGTTCGGCTTGAATAAACCTAGCTTCAACTTGAGAAAGTCTTGCCTTTGCATTCGATAAATTTGACTTTGCACTATTTAACGACGCTTCCATTCGGTCAAGATTTGAAACATAAATATCAGGCTTAATCTTTAACAATAAATCACCTTGCTTAACTTCTTGCCCCTCTTTTACATATAACTCAACTATTTCGCCTGAAACATCAGCACTTATTTTAACTTCCTTTTCTGGTTGAATTTTTCCATTGGCCGTTATAATTTCGGTAATTGTCTTTATTTGAACTTGTTCAACCAGTACTTTATTTACTAATGACTTTCCAAACCAACCCATTCTTTTTCCTACAAATGCTAAAATCAAAAGAATGATTGTTACAATAATGATATATTTTTTTAATTTCTTTCCTTTCATGATATGCTATAATTTTATGGTATCTCCGCGATAAAAATCTAATATTTTTGATTTAAAAACGTACTCGTATTTGGCTTGTAAAACATCGGATTCGGCTTTCAAAAGATTGTTTTTTGCTGCGTTAAAATCGAAAGAGCTAACCATGCCGACATCGAATTTTTGTTGTGTGTATCTAAACGATTCTTGAATGCTCGCTAATGCTTTTGTTGCAGCGTTATATTTTCTAAATGCCGCTATTGCATCAGCATATGCCTGCTGGATTTCTTTATAAAGTTGTTGTTTGGTTAAATCGAGTGAAAGTTTTGAATTAAGTAAACTTATTTTTGCATTGCTAATGTTCGTATTAACTTGCCAATTATTGAAAATAGGAATCGAAAGATTGAACGATAAACTTGTGCTTGCATTATCCTTAAATTGTTCGCTAAATGGATAATTTTCAGAAACATAACTGTATGAATCTGCAAAAACACTTTCGCCACTTTCGGTATATCCTATTTCTACTGTAGTTGGCACGTACTGCCCTTTTGTACGAGCCTCTGAATATCCAGTTCCCCATCCTGCATTTAACGATAAGCGAGGAGACATTCCTCCTTTTGCTGAACATAAATCAGCTTCGCTACTTTTTACTTTGTATTCAGCACTTTTTATTTGAGGTAAATTTGTAATAGCCTCATTGAAAATTTGGTCAACGCTATAAACAATCAATTTACCATCGAGATTTTCGATTATTGGTTTGTCAATATTAAAATTCGCAACAGAATCCAAATCTAAAATTTGTTTTAAAGTCAAATTCGAAATGAGCAACTGATTTTCGAGATTAATTAATTGTAATTCTTCGCTGGCTATTTGTGCATCGACCTCCAAAAGACTTCCTTTTGCAAGACTTCCGGCTTCAACAAGTCGCTGAGTTTTGTCGTGTTGAAGTTTGGTTACTCCCAATTGCAACTCGGCAGCTTTAAACATTTCTTCGTTATATAATACTTGAAGGTAAGCTGCTGCAATGTTGAGGGCAATATCATTTTTTGCTTTTTGTAAGTCTTGAATGCTAGCTTGTAAATCGAAATTGCTTTTGCGAACATTATTAATTTTTTGCAATCCACCGAAAATAGTCATCGAACTGTTTACACTAAAATTGTTTGAGCGAAAATTATCAGTTGAAAATTCGTTTGTGTATGGGTCTATTGAACGACCGAAAGTGTAGGTTTGATTTGCTCCTGTGTTTAAATTTGGTAAAATGCTAAATTTTGATTGTCGTTCAAGATTTTGATAATATTTTGTATTTAATTCTTGTTGTTTGATCTGAATGTTATTGGTTATTGCGTGGTTAATGCAACTTTCGAGAGTCCATTTTTCTTGGGCTTGGAGATTAAATCCCAACAGAAATACGATAATCAAAATGGTATATGTTTGCAACATTTTTATAAATGATTGATATTTTTGCAAGTTTACAAATTTAAACGGCTTTTTGTGTGTTCGACAGCCGAAAAAATAAATTTTCGTACTCATCAACAATTTTTTTCCACGAAAACTCATTCTTAATTTTCTGAATATTTAATTCTCCAAACGAGCTTCTTTGATCTTCTATTGCTTTTGGATTATTAATTATTTGGGAAATATTTGAAGGAGATTTAAAAAAAGCTCCATTCGATTCAATTATTGCTCGATTATAAATATTATCGTGTGAAACTATATATGTCCCACATGCCATTGCTTCGAGCAACGAAGGATTTGTTCCTCCCACAGAATGTCCATGAAAATATATATTTGAATAATATCGCAAATTGTCTAGAATCGGTTTTTCGAAAACAGAACCAATAAATTTAATTGAGTTGAACGATGCGTATTTTTTTGTCAGAATTTTTCCGAATTTTGTATTGCAATTACCAACAATTACGAGGGGATTATCGGTTTTTGACAATAAAAAACCATTAATGATTAATTCAATGTTATTGTCGGGCTCGATACGCGAAATGGCCAACATATATTTTTGAGGATTCAGATTGTATTTTAACAAAGCAGATTCGTCAAAATTTATTGGAACATCTGCACCGTATGAAATATAGCTTGAATCGACTTTGTAAGTATTATGATAATATTCTTTTATGATTTGGTGATCGGTAACAAGGTGGATATTTGATTTTGCAATTCTTTTTTCTGCCCAGCGAATCATTTTTTTTGTTATAAACGACCATTTTGGACGAGCCCACTCAAGCCCATCGACGTTTACAACAAAAATAGGTTTTTTGCTTTTGCTCATTTTTTTGCTTGAAAAAACCGACGATGCATATCCGCAAACCAACGCAATGTCAATATCTTGATTCATTACATTGTCGATGCAACGATTATCGTAAACAAAATTTGCAGCACCATGCAGAAATTTTTCAGGACTATTTATTTTAATGATTTCAACACCTTTGTACAATGGTTCGTTAGAATCATGAAAATGCGGACTATAAACGATTACCCGATGCCCACGTTGTACAAGTTGTGTGGACAAATTTTCGGCAAATTGTTCAAATCCTCCATATTTATTTGGAATGCCCCGAGTGCCAAGAATAGCTATTTTCATTATGCAAATCTAATAAATTAGATTATTTTTATCAGTGAATTATTGATTATTATTGTTCCCCGAAAATTAACATGAAAAAAATACTATACTTTGTTCAATTACCACCACCAATTCACGGTGTAAGTACAATAAATCAATACGTTTTCGAGAGTAAAATAATTAATGAAGATTTAGAAAAGCATTTTCTCGAAATAAAATTTTCGAATCATATTTCAGAATTAAAACAATTTAATATTGCAAAGATATTTAGTTTTATATGGCTATACATTAAAATTTTATACACATTAATTAGAGTTAAACCCGAATATGTGTATTTTTCACTAATGCCAATTGGAAAAGGGTTTTATCGTGATTTTTTGTTTGTAATATTAATTAAATTATTCAGGTGTAAATTGATATATCATTTACATAATTCGGGAATCGCTGACAATAGTAAAAATAAATACTGGAAATTCTTTTATACCATAACTTTTAACAATTCGAATGTTATAATGCTGTCAAACAATTTATTAAACAGCGAGTTTAAAAATTTGAAACTAAAGAACACGCATTTTTTTGTTGTCAATAACGGTGTTGAGTCGATAGAATATATCGAAAGAAATAAAAGCAATGATGAGTTAAATATTCTGTTTTTGTCGAATTTATTCCCCGAAAAGGGGCTTTTTATTTTGCTTAATGTGTTTAAAAATTTGCACCAGACGAATTCGAAAATCAGATTGAACATTGTGGGCGATAATTATTTGAACGAGAAAGAAAAGGTGAATAATTATGTTCACGAAAATAGTCTTGAATCAGTCGTTTCGTATCATGAAAATATATATGGTAAGGATAAGGCTACTTTTTTTGAAACCGCTGATATTTTTGCCTTTCCTTCGTTGTTAGAATGTTTTCCATTGGTATTGCTCGAAGCCATGCAATACAAACTTCCTATTGTTTGCTTCGATGTTGGAGGTGTTTCGGAAATTGTCGAAAACGAAAAAAATGGATTTGTGCAACCACTTGGAAATGAATCTGCTTTTCAAGCAAAGCTTGAGTTGTTGATTTCAGATGTACAACTCAGAATTAAACTTGGAAATGCTGCAAGGAAAACGTTTGATTCAAAATTCACTAAAAATATTTTTGAACGTGAGATGCGAAAAGTATTTGTGAGTATAGGATTAGAGTAGGGTCTTATAAAATAAGAATTATTGTTTGCTTACACAAAGCATCTAAAATTTACACTCTGCACTGATGAAAATAAGATTTTGATATTGCGTGCCAGCTACTTTTGAAATCCATCCTTGATGATTCAACGAAAGTTTAATGTTTTTGTTGGGTTTATACTGAATTCCACCAATGATTGCAGATCCATCTTTAGCAATATTCCACGAATCTGTTTGCTCGAATAATATATTCGATGCCAATTGGTCGAAACGCCCGAAAAAAGCGACTTTTTCAGAAATTTGATACGTTGTGTAAACCGAAAAACCGTATTTATTGTTTTTTTCGTTCCATCCGTCATTTGTAACAATATTATATTCAAGCCCCAAGCGATAATTTTCCGAAAATTTGTATCCAGCAAAAATTGAGTAAGTCGATTGAGCAACGTGTTTGTCGTATAAATCGTAATAACCTCTTATCGTAATCGATTTATTGGGTTCAAACAAAATACCTGTTCCGAATCGCAAGGTATTGTCCGAGGCTTGTTTTTTGTAACCTTCGCCATTTCGTAATGTTGCGTCGAATCGCAAGGTTTTTGAAAATTGATATTTCGCAGTTACACCTAAATCAGCACTGTGACTTATGCAATACTCGTCGAGAAACGATTTGAAAATGTATCGATATCCCCAAAATTTTTCTTGTGTTCTAAAATGGTCTAAGCCAATCATTCCGCCAGCTATGTTCCACTTATTTTTATCGTAAACAATGGCTGCATATTTAAGGTAAGCAACAAATTCATAATTACTTCCATTTTTGGGATTTCCCACATCGATGCAAACATTTCCCGAAAAATTTTCATTAATAAAAAATTTGTATCCCAAATTTGCTCTAGTCAAATCAAATAAAAAGCTGTTTTGTTGAGGATTAATGTCCGCATGAAAGTTGGTGAAAATTTCAGCATATGGAGTGCCTTTGGTTATCGCTTCTTTTTTGTCTTCTTGCGACCATGATATAAAACAAAATCCGAATACAAACATCAAAAGACTTCCGACTGATTTATTCGTCATGAAAACTTGTTATTAAATTAACATTAACAAAACGTTGCGAAAGTATGAGTTGTATGTTAAGTTAATGTTATGAAAAAGTTATGAAAAAAATAAGAATTAAATTTATTGGGCTTTCGTTGATTCATAATAAAACAATTTTTCTGACTTTGGCTGAAATTTGGGCATTTGTTAATACATTTGCATAAAATAAGAGAATTTATTTAAGATGGAAAATATTAAACGATACACAGTTACAGCAGCACTTCCTTATGCAAACGGACCAGTTCATATCGGACACCTTGCCGGAGTTTACATTCCTGCCGATATTTATACCCGATATTTACGACTACGACATAGAGATGTGATTTTTGTATGTGGTTCCGACGAGCATGGAGTTCCTATTACGTTGAAGGCAAAACAACGAGGAGTAAGCCCACAGCAAGTTGTTGACGAGTATCACGAATTAAACAAAAAAGCTTTCGCTGATTTTGGAATTTCATTCGATATTTATTCGCGTACGAGTAATAAAATTCATCACGAAACAGCTTCAGAATTTTTCAAAAAATTACATTCTGAAAATAAATTTATTGAAAAAACTACCGAACAATATTTTGATGTTGAAGCAAATCAATTTTTAGCCGACCGTTACATAACCGGAACTTGTCCACATTGTGCAAACGAAAGTGCTTATGGCGACCAATGCGAAAAGTGCGGTTCATCGCTAAATGCTACGGATTTAATAAATCCAAAATCGATGGTTTCGGGCAACAAACCAATTTTGAAAGAAACAACACATTGGTTTTTGCCTTTAGATAAATATCAAGATTTTTTAGAAAAATGGATTTTAGAAGAACACAAAGAATGGAAACCAAATGTTTACGGACAATGTAAATCGTGGCTTGATTCAGGTTTGCAGCCAAGGGCCGTAAGTCGAGACTTAGACTGGGGTGTTCCTGTTCCGATTGATGGAGCCGACGGAAAAGTTTTGTACGTTTGGTTCGATGCTCCTATCGGATATATTTCGGCAAGCAAAGAACTTACAGCCGATTGGGAAAAATATTGGAAAAGCAATGACACCAAGCTTGTTCATTTCATCGGAAAAGACAATATCGTTTTTCATTGCATTGTTTTTCCCAGCATGTTGAAAGCTGAAGGAAGCTATATTTTACCCGATAATGTTCCGTCGAATGAATTTTTAAATCTCGAAGGAGACAAAATTTCAACTTCACGAAATTGGGCGGTGTGGCTTCACGAATATCTTCACGATTTTGTTGAAAAGGAAGATGTGTTGCGTTATGTGCTTTGTGCAAACGCTCCCGAAACCAAAGATAACGATTTTACGTGGAGCGATTTTCAAACTCGGAACAACAGCGAATTGGTTGCCATTTTTGGAAACTTTGTAAATCGAACCATGGTGCTTTCGTGGAAATATTACGAAGGCATTGTTCAGCCAATGGAAAACCTTGATGCTGCTGAACAAGAAATCTTTATTCAAATATCGAAGTTGAAAGAAAGTATCGAAAATAATATCGAAAATTATAAGTTTCGAGAAGCATTGAAAAATTTAATGGAGCTGGCACGCTTAGGGAATAAATATTTAGCTGATACCGAGCCTTGGAAATTGATAAAAACAAATCCCGAAAAGGTTAAAACTATTTTAAACATTAGTTTGCAACTAAGTGCAAACCTTGCTGTTTTGGCTGAACCATTTTTGCCGAATACTTCAAAAAAATTATTGCAAATGTTGGCATTGGAAAAAATAAGTTGGGATAATGTAGGTGGCGAAATTTTACGAGCCGGACATCAATTAAACAAATCGGAATTACTCTTTTCGCAAATTGAAGATGCCGAAATCGAAAAACAAATTCAGCGTTTAGCCGATATTAAAAAACAAAACGAAATGACTCAGTCAACTGCAAAACCGCTTAAAGAAAATGTATCGTTTGACGATTTTACAAAACTCGACATTCGAGTAGGGACAATTCTTGAAGCCGAAAAAGTTGCAAAAACTAAAAAACTTTTAAAACTTTTAATCGACACCGGAATTGACAAACGTACAGTAGTCTCGGGCATTGCCGAATATTATGAACCCGAAAATATTATTGGACAACAGGTATGTTTAATTGCCAATTTAGCACCACGCGAAATAAAAGGAATTATGTCGCAAGGAATGATTTTGATGGCCGAAAATGCCAACGGCGAATTGATTTTTGCAAGCCCTGTGAAAAATGTGAAAGAAGGTTCGGAGGTTAAATAGAATTTTTTTTAATTAAAATTTACACTTGTGTTTCGACTAAAAGTTTAAAAAAAATAAACGAACCTTTTGATGATTTATAGCAAAAATAAATATTTTTGAAAAAATAAACCGTTACAACCAAATTTAGCTGTATTTGCGTACCTTTGGTGCCGTTATAAACGAGTTGTGTGGCATTTAAAATATGACAGAAACCTACAAAAAAATATCGTTTGAAAAAGTGAGGAGTATTATCGAAAAAATACTTGGTTGCTCAATAAAGGACAAATTGGAACTTGACCCAGACGAAATTCATCGATTAGCTGAGAACAATGGAATTAAATTAAACTGGAAACCAATTGAAAACTGGACAAAGTTTGAATATGGACAAGTTGATATTGACGAAAAAGATTTTCTTGAAATAATCTTTAAAAATATAAAACCAGTAGGACAAATAGCTATTGTTACTGACAAATGCTTTAGGGAAAAAGAGGCATATCTGGTAGACGGCAAAAACCTTGAAAACTTTATTTCTAATATTTATCCTGACATTCACGATATTGACTTCTTTCAGCCAGAAGATTTTATATTCGTCTGTCCTGAAATTAGCATGATTACAGTATTACATCATGAAGGAAAGATAATGCAATTTGAAAGAAAGAATGAATAAAATGCCACACAACAATGTATAAAAATAATTCTTTCCAAGCAGTGTCTCCTGCAAGGGACGCTGCGTAATCAAACGCAGAGTTCAAAGGAACTGAAACTCTGCTTGAAAAGAATAGATTTTTTTTAAATTAAAATTTACACTCATGTTTCGACTAAAAGTTTACAAAAAATAAACCGTACCCAAAGGTACATAAATACAATCAAATTTAGATGTATTTGCGTACCTTTTGGTACAGTTATAAACGAGTTATGCACAAGGTTGACAGAGCTTGCAACTACATTTGAGATAAAATCAAAAAAAATTATTAAATTTGTAATATGAAACAAAGACTTTATATAGATACTTCTGTATTTGGAGGTTTTTTTGATGAAGAATTTTCAGAATTTACGAAACCATTATTTGAAAGGATTCGGAAAGGAGAATTCATATTGTTATTTTCTGCAGTGACACAAGACGAATTAAGCCCAGCACCAGAAAATGTAAAAAAATTGGTGACAGGGATTAAAGTGGAAAATACAGAATTCATCGAGACAACTGACGAATCTGTTGATTTAGCAACTCAGTACATTGCTGAAAAAGTTGTTGGACAGACAAGCTTTTATGATTGTTTACATATTGCTTTGGCGACAATCAATCGGGCAGACTATTTAATAAGTTGGAATTTCAAACATATTGTAAATGTTCAGAGAATAAGAGGATACAATGCTATTAATATAAAGAATGGCTATAAGCAATTAGAGATTCGTTCACCTAGAGACTTTATGAATTATGAAGAAAACGTCTAAAAAATCATTTGACGCAGTGAAATTTATGCGTGAACAACGAGTTAAATTAAGTCAAATTTTGTCAAAAATGACAAAGGAAGAAATCGTTGAGTATTTTAAGAAAATACAATTAGAAAACTCAACTAAACCCTGTGCATAACAGCACCTACCCGCAAGCATGGGTTTTGTGCTTCGGTAGACGGAAAAAGTTATATTTGTAATGTGGCGTTTCAAAGGAAGTTCAGTGGTTAAAAACCCTGCCTTTGGGTAGCTGCGGAACGTTATAGCATATAAAACAATGATATGAAAACCCCATTTAGATTATTTGCAATATTTTCTGTTTTAATTTTAATTACAAATGCCTGTAATTTTAATTATAGTAACCCTTTTGAAGATGTAAATAGTAAGGATAATATAGTAGATTTCCAATTAGCAAAGAAGGCTTTAAATTATATTGAAAATAATAAAGTTGATAGTTTGCTTTTACTTTACAATCAAGATGCAAAAAAGAGGATTAGATTAAAAGATTTTAAAAGATTATTTAAAAATGGTGATTATATATTGTCAAATTATGTTTACCCTGAAGACTCTTTAGTAAACTTAACTAAATCGACAAATAAATCTATGATGGGTGAAAAAATCAGTAAAGTTTTTTCTTTCCCATTTGATTTGAAAAATAGCACAGATTCAACGAGATATTTTTATATTACTATTACAAATGGCGAAATCCAAAATATATCTTTAAGTAAGTTGCATCCAGGTCTAAATTTTATTTCATCACGACATAAAGAACCTCATTTAGAGAAAATTGTTTTAAAAACAGAGAATATCAAATGGTTTCGAATATGGTATGATGGTACAACTTATACTAACAAAAGATTTAGAAACGAAAATGGGTTTTATGCCGTTTCAGGAAGTGATAGTGAAGACTTAAATGATATTGGAATAAAAAAGAAGTTTGATTCTATTTTTGAATATATATCAAAAGCAGAATATGATTCATTAGATTATAAGGATTTTGGAGATCATGATCCAGGGGAATATGAATGGATATATTTAAGAATGAGATTTAAGAATGCTCCAAAGAAATTTAAAGAATTTGAAGTATCTTGCATTTTAAAAGATGACTCTACAAACACAAATGAATTAAAAGATTATATAATCTTTGTACATTCCAATAAAACAAGATATTTATTAGAAAAAAGCAGGAATATTGATTTGGTAACAACGCTTAAAGAGATTGCTCATTATAAATATGATGAAGATGATTACGAATGGCGACCTTAAATTAAATACATGCTATAACAAAATGTATAGTGCTGTTGGGTAATTTACGAAACTTAAAAATTATTTCCAAGCAGTGTCTCCTGCAAGGGACGCTGCTTAATCAAACGCAGAGTTCAAAGGAACTGAAACTCTGCTTGAAAAGAAAATGCCAACGGCGAATTGGTTTTTGCAAGCCCAATTAAAAAAGTAAAAGAAGGTTCGGAGGTTAAATAATTTCTACTCAAATGTCGAATTTTTTTTTTGAATACTTTGTAAATTTTGATAGGATTTGTACAGAATGTTTGTGGGTAATATTACTACTAATGTTCGAAAGAAATAACGAGCTCCTACATTTCCACAATTAAACATAAATGACCACCAAATCCTTTTCGAATGATTCTCATTAGAGTTGAAAGTTTAATGTTGTTTGTATCATTTTCAATTTGGGAAATGTAAGTTTTAGAAGTACCACATTTATCGACTAATACCAATTCTATTTCCATATGGCACATATGTGATTTTTTAGATTCCCTTTTTCAAGGGAATGTGCCTCAAAAAATTACCACATACCCGCAAAAGCGGGTATCTTATTTTTAAATTGTGTCGGTCACATTGAATCGTAATTGGTATAACTATTCTTGTGTCAAGCCTAGTTCTTTTCGGAGTTCTTGAAGCATAACTCCGATTTTGAACACTTTGAAATTCACCTTTACTTACCCACTTATTATTCTTTCTTGTCTTCGTCTTTTTTATTATTAGTTTGGTTGTCTGCACCTTTCAAATAAGTAGGTAGATTTAGTCCAGCCATATTAAATAAGTCATTTAGTGGAGGAACTGTTTTCATCATACCAGAAACAAAGTTTGCAGTCGAGGAATTTCCGTTTTCACCTTGCCCATTGCCCGAATCCCAAACGGTAATTTTGTCAATTTTAATGTTCTTAACCGCTTCAACTTGTGTTCTAACGAGTTCAGGTAATTTTTCAATTAATAGAAGCTGGAATGCTTTATTTGGGTCTCCACCAGCTGCAGCAACAACTTCTTTGTAACCTTCTGCTTGTTTAGTGAGTATTTCAAATAAACCTTTTGCTTCGGCTTCCATTTTTGCAAAAATTGCGTCAGCTTCACCTTTTGCATTTTCTCTTATTGTTTCTGCCGCCGCTTGTGCTTCGATGATGGCTCTTCGTTTTGCTATTTCAGCAGGTATTACAATGTTCGCAATTTGTGTTGAGCGTTCTCTTTCTGAACGTGCCAATTCAGCTTTTTGTTCTGCAACATAGGATTCTTCTAATGCTTTTGCTTGTTGAACTTTTTCGGCAGTAATTGCTATTCTTAATGATTCGGCTTCTTTCTCTCTGCGTAGTGCCTCTGAATTTGCTATAGCAATTTTTGCTTCGTTTTCTCCTTGAATTGCAATAGCGTTTGCTTCAGAAGTCTTGACTCTAGTATCTCTTTGAGCTTCAGCTTTTCCAATGGTTTCATCTTTAACTGCTGTTGCAATGCTTATTTCTTTGTCCTTTTGGGTAATGGCAATTTTTACATCTCTGTCCCTATGAGTCTCTGCTATTTGGGTGTCTTTTTCTCGGTCAGCTAATGCCTTTCCTGTTTCTCCAATTTTCTCTTGTTCGGCAACACTAATTTTTGCTTCATTAATTGCTTTAGCTGCTGCCTCTTTTCCTAACGCTTCAATGTATCCCGATTCATCTTTAATGTCGGTAACGTTTACGTTGATTAACTTCAACCCAATTTTTTTTAGTTCACTGTCAACATTCTTTGAAATGTTATCAAGGAATTTATCACGGTCAGAATTGATTTCTTCAATTGTCATTGTTGCAATTACTAAACGCAACTGTCCGAATAAAATATCTTTTGCTAGCTCTTGAATTTGCTCAGAAGATAAACCTAATAACCTTTCAGCAGCTGTATTCATACTGTCGGTTTCAGTCGAAATTGCAATTGTAAAACGGCAAGGAACATCCACTCTGATGTTTTGTCGGCTTAGTGCATTTGTCAAGTTAGCTTCAATAGATAAAGGCTTTAAGTCTAAAAAGGCAAAATCTTGGATTACTGGCCAAATAAAAGCACCACCACCGTGAACACACTTGGCAGATGTGCCACCTGTTCGTCCATAAATAACTAAGATTTTATCAGACGGACAGCGTTTATACCTTGATATTAAAGCTGAAATTGTTACGAATAGAACTACTGCCGCAACTACAATCATAATTATTGGTGTCATATTGATTTGTTTAAATTGTTTCTACTATTAATATATTATTGTTTTCTATTTTAACGACTTTAACGACTGACCCTGTTTGTATTTTGTCATTTTCTGTCATTGCTTCTAACTCATGAAAAGCCCCGTTTACGCTAATCATAATTTTGCCTTTTCCTTTTTTATTTTCTGGAATTGTCAAATAAACTTCTGCTGTTTTATTTAATGTATTGGCTATTTTAAACGAATTGTCTTCCGCTAGTTTTTGCACTTGTCTTATAATGATAAAAAACAAAAAGACAAATAAAATTCCAATTGCCAACGATAAAATGATAAGTAATGGTTTGTTTGCAATGGTAGTGTAAAATGAAATCCCTGTCCAGCTAATACCTAATAAAAAGTTAATCAAGTTACGTAGCGAAAAAAGTTGAAATGGAGCGTCTGATTCAACCAAATTACCATCAAAGTTGGCCTCAATTCCGTCTGATGAGTCTGCACCTATAAAGGTCATAATGGTCTGTATGATAAAAATCAAACTTGTCGGAATTGCTACAAACCAAAAAGTCTTGAGTAATGTATCAACGTTTTCTAATATTTCCATAGTTGTCAAATTTATGAAGTTTTGTTAAATCCCGCTATCGTTAGTTCTTTTAAAACCAGCTTCACAGTTTAAATTTTGACTAAATTAAAGCGATTATATGAGGGTTCAAAATATATTGGGTATAATTTTCTAATTTAACTTCAGTCATAATGAAATCTGCATTTTGCAATTAACATTTCTTCATCTTTCACTTTATATATCAATCTATGTTCTCCATCAATTCTACGCGACCAAAATCCTTTATATTTATGTTTCAAAGGTTCTGGCTTTCCTATGCCCGAAAAAGGAGTTCGTGAAATGTCTTTTAATAAATCATTTATTTTCGATAAAATTTTCTTGTCTGTCTTTTGCCAGTACAAATAATCCTCCCAAGACTCATCTACAAATATGTATCTCATTGCTCAATTAGGTCTTTCTGAAACGATGACCCTGCTTTGAGTTTTTCAATGGCCGAATCTAATCGTTTTTCATTTGTCTTGGATGAAAACTCATGATAAGTTGCATTAAGAGAATTATACTCGTCTAATGACATTATAACCACACCACTATCTTTGCCTCTGTTAATTATCAGGGTTTCAAAGTTTTTTGTTACACGGTCAAGATACTGCTTAATATCTTTTCGAAAATCGGAAATTGTCGTTGTTAACATGATATTAATTATTTGTACGTTTAGGAGTACAAATATAAGTACAAATATTGAAATATTGTCAATTTGTTCAGATTTTTTCTTAAAATAGTTGTCCCTGTTTATTTATGTACATTTTATTAAGTTTTTTTTAAAACGACAAAACATTTTTCACAAAGCCCTCATAACACTAATTTTATTTTTACCATAAATTCGTAAACTTTATAATTTTATGCAGATTTAACGTTTAAATTCAACCTATCATTTAGCTTTCTTTTTCAAATAATTTTGTAATAAATAAATTTTCATATCTTTAGTTTCATAAATTTACACTACTCATGATTGAATTTTCAAAATTTACCCTCGAAAACGGACTAAAAGTAATTGTTCATCGCGACCAATCGACACCAATTGTTGCCATAAATATGCTCTACAATGTTGGAGCAAAAGACGAAAATCCCGAAAAAACAGGTTTTGCCCATTTGTTTGAACATTTAATGTTCGGCGGTTCAATAAATATCCCTATTTACGACGAGCCATTGCAAATAGTAGGCGGCGACAACAATGCGTTTACCAACAACGACATTACCAATTATTATTTAACCCTGCCAAAAGCAAATATCGAAACAGGTTTTTGGTTAGAATCCGACAGAATGTTGAGTCTGGCGTTCTCCGAAAAAAGTCTCGATGTGCAGCGAAACGTGGTGATTGAAGAATTTAAACAACGATATTTGAATCAACCTTACGGCGATATTTGGTTATTGCTTCGCCCCTTGGTTTACAAAGTTCATCCATATCAGTGGGCAACTATTGGCAAAGAAATTTCGCATATCGAAAATGCTACTATCGAAGATGTAAAAGAGTTTTTTTATCAGCATTATGCTCCAAACAATGCCATAATGGTAGTTGCCGGAGATGTAACTGAAGTCGAAATACGAAAATTAACCGAAAAATGGTTTTCCCCCATTCCGAAACGAAAAGTTAAAAAGCGGATGCTTCCGCAAGAACCCAAACAAAACGAATATCGTGAGTTAAAAGTCGAGCGTGACGTTCCATTTGATTCGATTACAATGGCTTATCACATGTGTGGACGAATGCACAAAGATTATTATGGTTACGATTTATTGTCCGACATTCTTTCAAATGGAAAATCGTCGATTTTATACCAAAAACTTATTAAAGAAAAACGATTGTTTGCCGATATTGATGCTTACATTTCAGGAAGTATCGAAGCTGGACTATTTATTATTTCGGGAACCTTGCATGGCGGAGTTGATATGAAAATTGCCAAAAATGCCATTCAAGAGATTATTGACGAAATTTCGACCAAAAAAGTTAACCCCGAAGACTTAATTAAAGTTAAAAACAAAACCGAAGCAAATCTTCAATTTTCGGAAATTGATGTTTTGAATAAAGCCATGAATCTTGCTCATTTCGAATTACTTGGCAATGCAAATATGATAAACGAAGAAATCGAAAAATATCAAAAAGTTAACGAAAAAGATATTTTACGTCTTGCCAAAAAAGTATTTGTAAAAGAAAATTGTTCAACCTTGTATTATTACGCAAAAAAATAAAAACATGACATTTTTAAATAGAGCCAACACACCAAAATATAAACTAATCGACAAGATCAATATTAACAAAGTTTCGAGCGATTTTTTATCAAACAAAACTCCAATTCATGTTATCAATGCCGGAAGTCAAGATGTAGTTCGAATCGACTTTCTGTTTAGTGCTGGAACATGGTATGCCGACAAACCGATTGTAGCTTCAGCAACAAATTCATTAATGAACGAAGGAACCAAAAAACACAGTTCGTTTCAAATAGCTCAACATTTCGATTTCTATGGAGCATATATCAGTTTCAGCACCGATAACGATTTTGCAAGCATCTCAGTTTTAACTCTTAACAAAAACATTTCGCCCGTTTTATCTTTCGTCGAAGACATGATTAAAAATTCTGTTTTCCCCGAAAAAGAATTACAGATGTACACCAAAAAACAAAAGCAAAAATTTACGGTCGAAAGTACAAAAGTTAAAACCTTGTCTCGACGTAAATTTAAAGAAGTAATCTACGGAAAAGCTCATCCATACGCTAATTATTTGGAAGAATGCGACTTCGACAATGTTAAAATTGCTGACATTAAAAAGTTTTTTACAAAGGTTTACGGTGCCGACAATTGTCGAATATTTGTTGCCGGAAAGGCACACGACGGCATCATAAAAGAAATCGAAACTCGCTTTGGGAAAAACGATTGGATGCTAAAAAATAAACTGCTTGTTCCATCGTACAACTTTGAAACAACACAAGAAAGAATAATTTATATTGAAAAAACCGATGCAGTTCAATCTGCTTTACAAATCGGGAAACGAACCATAAATAAACTTCACGAAGATTATATGGGATTGCAGGTTTTAAATACCATTTTAGGAGGATATTTTGGTTCGAGATTAATGGCAAATATTCGCGAAGAAAAAGGTTATACCTATGGAATTGGTTCTATGTTAGTTTCGTTGAAAAATGCAGGATATTTCGTCATTTCTACTGAAGTTGGTGCCGATGTAACCCAAGCTGCAATTAAAGAAATTTACCTTGAAATTAAAAAATTACAAGAAAATTTAGTTTCAGCTAAAGAATTGCAATTGGTAAAAAATTATATTCTTGGAGAATTCGTTAGAATGTTCGATGGTCCTTTTGCTACGCTCGACAGCTATCGGGCTATTTCAAATTACAATCTTGGATACGAATACTACGAAAAATATATCGAAACCGTTAAACACATTACAGCAAAAGATATGTTGGAGTTAGCAAACAAATACTTGCAACAAAATAGTTTTTACGAAGTTACCGTTGGTAAAAAGTAAATAATATTCGCTATTTTTGTCTATAAATTTATGCGATTTTCTTATCTCATTATATCATTCTTTATCTCGCTGAGTTCGTTAGCAGGAACATCAGCTTGGATTACGTGTTCAAATATTGACCAATCAGGAAACGTTTCATTAACGTGGCAACCTGCCACAACTTTTTGTACTGGAACATTTCAATCTTACGAAATTTATTGCTCACTCACATCAACTTCAAATTTCACACTGGTTCAAACTATTGCCACAAGTGCAACAAGCAATTTTCTACACATAGGAATCATGGCAAACCAGTCGCAAGTTTTTTATTACATTAAAACAACTAGTACCTGTGGAGAAATATACTCTGATACCATTGGGACTATAAATTTGGATATTCTCAACTACGGAAATGGAGTTGCAAAACTTGAATGGACTTCAATTATACCACCAATTGCAAGCCATAAATATTATTATATCCATCGCCTATATCCACAAGGAACTTGGCAAGTAATTGACTCGGTAAAAGGAAATGTTTTTGAATATGTCGACACCCTTCATCTTTGCGGAGATTCGGTTTCGTACAGCATCACAACATATTCAAGCACGTTTTGCGAATCTAGTTCAAACATTTTCGCCGATTTTTTTCAAGACGCTATTCCTCCCGAAAAACCCACATTACAATCGGTAAGTGTTGATACAACTTCTGGAAATGCTGTTTTAACGTGGAGTCAAAGTTCATCGTCTGATGTGTTGGGTTACATTATTTATGTTCAAGACGCACAAGGTAATTGGCCTCAAGCCGACACAATTCATGGAGCAGACAATACCTTTTACGAAAATTTAATATCAAGTGCCAGCGACAAAATTGAACGATACAGAATCGCTGCTTTCGACTCTTGTCAAAACAAATCAGCACCTACCTCCTATCACGAAACCATGCATGCATTTCCATATTACGACGAATGTTCGTCCAGCGACACCTTAAAATGGAATAAATATATAGGTTGGCTTAGTGTTTCGAGATACGATATTTTTTATAAAATTGGTACTGGCGAATATGCATTTTTGGCAACCGTTGATGGCAATACATCGAAATATGTGCATAACGATTTAACAGGAAACAAAGTATATTGTTATTACATCGTTGCTTACAACGAAGACCAAACCATTACATCGTATTCAAATATTATTTGCCTGCCAACCGGAATATCAAGTTCGCCTCAAGTACTAAATGCAAATGCAGCATCTGTTTCTGGATATAACGAAATTACGCTAACATTTTCAGTAGATAGTTTAGCCGAAATAGACGAGTATAAAATTTTAAAATTGAACTCAGCCGAAGGCGTTTTCGATACCATTGCTAGGTACAATGGCGGCGAATCGAGCAAAATTATTCACCTTGACTATGGAGAAGTGTATCACCAACAATATTATTATAAAATTGTCGCAGAAAATGTTTGCAATATTAATGTACGTGAGTCAAATGTGATAAATACAATTGTGCTCAAAACTTTTAATTCGGCAAATTTAAAACACACTTTGTTGTGGGAACATTTTAACGGCTTCGCCGGCGGAGTTGAACGATATGATATATACCGAATTGTTGATGATGGCTTGCCTTTAAAAATCGGAAGCACAAATTGGGGAAGTACCGGTTTCGTTGACGATATTTCTGACCTTAACCTGATTGGGCTGGAAGGGAAATTTTGCTACTACATTGAGGCAATCGAAGATAATCAAAATCCATTTGGAATTATAGGAAGTTCCACTTCAAATATATCGTGTGCCGAAGAATTTCCAAGAGTGTTTGTTCCCGATGCCTTTACTCCAAATGGCGATAATGTTAACGATCGACTATTTGCGTATGTAACTTTCCCTTCGTTGAGCGATTTTATTTTTGAGATTTACGACCGTTGGGGAAATGTTGTTTTTCAAACCGATAATCCTCAATTAGGCTGGGATGGAAAGAAAAACGATAAAAAAGTTGAACAAGGAGTTTATGTTTATCATGTAAAATTTTCGACTGCCGAAAATCAAGTTTTTGAATGTTCTGGCTCTGTTACTTTGTTTTAAAATTGTTTTTTATAATGACATTATGTATATTTACCCGATTTTAAAAAAATGAAAATTAGAGACTTATACCAAACATTTTTGATTCTTATTGAGGATAGACTTTGTTTTATATATCAAGGCGATTTCAAAGACGAAATTACTGCGAAAATTATAAATCTTAGCGAGTTTAATATTCAGAACTCGTCCGAAATATCGAAAATGAAGAAAAAAGTTTCATTGATAATGGTCGAATGTTTTCAGAATATTGTTCGTCATGGCGAAGATGTTGATAAATCTAAATTGCCAAGAACGACCACTCAATCGAGAATTTTTATCGCTCGAAATATAAAAAATTCATACATCATAAGTTCTGCCAACCTAATTGAAAATGAAAATATTGAAAATCTTCAAAAGAAGTTAGATACTATAAATAGTTTTTCAAAAGAGGAGTTGAAAGATTATTACATGGAAATACTTTCGAACGAAGAATTAACAAAAAAAGGAGGAGCAGGGCTTGGCTTGGTTGAAATGGCTCGAAAATCGGGCGAAAAACTTCAATACTCGTTCGATAGCTTAAACGATAAGCTTTCGTATTTTTATTTGCAATCGAACATCCACAATAGCGAAGAAGAAAACGAAAAGGTTCGTATTCCCTTAGATGTTGCCAAAGAGTTTCATAAAAAGGTAATTTCGTGGAATATATTGATGATTTATAAAGGCGATTTTTCGCAAAGTTCAATTATTCCTGTGCTTCGAATGATTGAAAACAATATGTCGAATCAACTCGAAGAATTAAGAGTAAAAAAAGTTATTTATTTAGCTCTTGTCGAAACGCTGCAAAATATTTTAAAGCACTCTAAATCAATCAACGGTTTACAAGAAGGAGTGTTTTTAATGGGGAAAAAGAAAGGTCAATATATAATTGCATCTGGCAATTTAATTGACAATGAGGACGTTGTATTCTTAAAATCTCATTTAGAATTAATTAGTAGTTTGTCAAAAGAAGAGTTAAACGAATTATATAAAAAAACCCTAATGTCGGGCGAAGAAACTCTAAAAGGTGGTGCTGGCTTAGGATTAATTGATGTTGCACGCGAAAGTTCCGATAAACTTGAATATGAGTTTGTCCCATTTAATGATTCATTAATGTTTTTCTCATTAATTGTAAAAATATGAATAAATTATTCATTGCCGAGACCGAAGATACACCAAAAGTAAATTTCGACGCCGAAAAAAATATCTTTGAGATTGTAGGACGTTCATTACCCGAAGATGCAACTACTTTTTACCAACCCATTATAAAATGGCTAAATCAAGAAATTACAAATTTTTCTGGTGCGTTTCAATTATGTTTCAAACTAGAATATTTTAACTCATCATCAGCTAAACAAATTTTACAAATATTGTTATTTCTCGAAAATGCACACCTAAAAGGAAATAACATTACAGCGAAATGGTATTTTAGTGAATCTGACGAACTTATGGAAGCTCGAGGAAAAGAAATTAAAAGTTTACTCAAACTTCCTTTCGAGATTATCAAATTTTAACTAATCGAGAATTCGATATAATCGACAAAGCCTTTCCAATTCTGAGTCTTGACTACAAAAAAGCCGTATCAAATAAATTTCGGTTTTCGAAAGTTGTTTCTTTAAATAATCTGCCTGCTTTATATATTTCGATTCAGGAGTCAGAATTTTATCTAGCCCAAATTCTTTCTTTTCGTAATCGTAAGCAAGTTTTAAAATCGATTTTAAACTTTCGAAATATGTGTGTAGATAATAGTGAAACTTTTTGAAAATAATCGCTGAAAAAGCCTTTTTACGTTCATCAATAGTTGATATTTTATTCAGCGTATTAATAATCGATTCAGCTTCTTTTTGGCTAAATACCGCTTTATTTAAGATTTCTTCCTGCACTTTATTTTCATTTTTTAAAGAAAAAATATCGAGGAGTAGTTCAAAAATTGTTCGGTAATCTTTTTTATTTAGATTTTCATTTCGAAATTCAAGTTCCAATCTTTTGTATAAATCATCGTGTTGTTTAGCAAAATTCATAAATTTTATTTCGAACTTTTCGAAAATGTACATTTCTTTTTCGTTGTTGTTTAACGATTCAATCTGAAATTTTAATTGCTTAATTTTTAATAATTGTGCAATAAATAGTAAAAATAATCCAACAATGAGCCATGAAGCTGCATAAATACCTGTCATAAAATCAACTTCCTGCCATTCTTTTGGAATCGAAAATAATCCTATTGATTTAAATTCATAGTATTCTTTTACCAAGCGAAAGAATTGAAAAGTCAAGCCCAAGCCGACTATAACCGATAGCACAGCGAAAAAAAGGAAAACCAAGATTAGTAATTCTTTTTTAGGCAACTTCTTTTTTGTTCCATCCATAAAAACAAGCATCTTAATTTGCTCTTTACAAATATAATACGTTTACATAACTTTCCAATCATTCAAGCAAAATACTGTGCTTTTAATTTGATAGAGTAGTAAAAAGATAAATAAACACGTAAACATATCAAATTTAAACAAGCATATTATACGCCTATAACAAAACCGAATACAAAGGTTGCTAAATCATATTTTTTTATTATAATATAAATTTATACTTTTGCACCACTTTAATTTTTTGTTTGTGAGAATAAAAAAAGACTTTGTTGTCCCCTTTAAGGGACTAGCCGACGGAGAGCACCAATTTACGTTTGAAGTTAGCAAATTGTTCTTTGAAGAGTATTGTGGAGAAGATTCTGATTTTAAATCTGGTAATTTTAATGTTGATGTTTTATTGACAAAAAAATACAATATTATTACATTACAATTTGACATAAAGGGAAAAGTTGTTTCCGAATGCGATCGATGTCTCGATGACATTGATGTTTTACTAGATATTCAAGAAACCCTTTATGCTAAAATCAGTAATACAGAAATTGAAGAAGATGATTTTATTACAATTTCGTCAGACGATAACGATATTGACGTATCACAATACATTTACGAAATTATTTCTATCTATATGCCTTTGAGAAAAGTACACGAAGAAGGAATGTGCAATAAAGAAATGATTACGAAACTCGAAGAACTCTTAATAGAAGAAGAAACTGAAATAACAGACCCTAGATGGGATAAATTAAAAGATTTGTTGAATAATTAAATATATTAAAAATGGCACATCCAAAAAGAAAGACGTCGAAGCAGAGAAAACATAAAAGAAGAACTCACCACAAAGCTGAGATACCAACAGTTGCAAGCTGCTCAAACTGTGGAGCTACTGTTTTATATCACCGAGTTTGTCCAGAATGTGGATATTATAGAGGTAAATTAGCCGTTGAGAAGCAAGTAACAGCATAATTATATCATGATGAGGATAGGAGTTGATATTATGGGAGGCGATTTTGCTCCCAGACTAACTACTTTAGGTGCTATCAAAGCATACGAGCAACTCCCTTCTAATGTTGAATTAGTATTGTTTGGAAAAAAGGAACAGATACTTGAAATTTTCAAAGAAGTTAACTTTAATCCTAACAACGTAAAAATTCATAATACAAACGAAGTTATTGGAATGGGAGAGCATCCTGCCAAAACTTTTCAACAAAAACCAGATTCGAGCATTGCTGTAGGGTTTAGAGAACTGCTTGCAGGAAATATTGATGGTTTTGCAAGTGCTGGTAGTACTGGTGCTATGCTTGTGGGTGCAATGCACACCATTAAATCTATTCCTGGCGTGATACGACCTACAATTACAGCTGCTTTCCCTAAATTGGACGGAGGCAATTTAATTGTTTGCGATGTTGGAATTAATGTTGATTGCAAGCCCGATATTTTGTATCAATATGCAATACTTGGTTCGCTTTATGCTGAAAATGTTTATGGTATAAAAAATCCTAGAGTTGGGTTATTAAATATTGGTTCGGAAGAGGAAAAAGGAAATTTATTGACGAAATCGGCACACGAATTAATGAAGGGAACTAAAGAGTTCAATTTTATAGGGAATGTTGAAGGTTCTGACTTATTTAGTAAAAATGACTTAGACGTTGTAATCACCGATGGATTTACTGGTAATGTTCTTCTTAAATTTGCTGAATCGATATACAATGTTGCTCAAAAAAGAAACATAAACGATGCATATCTCAATCGTTTTAATTCTGAAAGCCATGGAGGGTCTCCGGTTTTAGGAGTAAACTCTGTTGTGATGATTGGTCATGGTGGATCAAGCGAAATAGCTATAAAAAATATGATTTTACATACACAAAGTATGGCAGAATCAAAAATAGTTCAAAAAATAAAAGAATCATTTAAATAATGACAAAAATTAATGCTGCAATAACAGGCGTAGCCGATCATTTGCCAGAATATATTTTGACAAACGAAGAATTAAGTAAAATGGTTGATACCTCTGATGAGTGGATAATGACCCGAATAGGGATAAAAGAACGCCATATTTTAAAAGGGGAGAAGGGACCTTCAGATATGGGTGCAGAAGCAGTAAAAAAACTTTTAGAAAAAACAAACACGTCTCCCGATGAAGTTGACTTATTGATTTGTGCAACTGTAACACCTGATATGCAGTTCCCTGCAACAGCAAATATTATTTGTGACAAAGTAGGAATTAAAAATGCTTTTAGTTACGATTTAAATGCAGGTTGTTCAGGTTTCGTATTTGCTTTAACCACAGCTTCTAAATTTATTGAAACAGGCTCGAACAAAAAAGTTATTGTAGTTGGAGCTGAAAAAATGTCTTCAATTGTTAATTATGAAGATAGAAGTACTTGTCCTATCTTTGGAGATGGAGCAGCAGCGATTATGTTAGAACCAACAACTGAAAATTTGGGAGTCATTGATTCCATTTTACAAGTCGATGGAATAGGAAGACACTATTTACATCAAAAAGCAGGTGGTTCTGTTAAACCTGCATCGCACGAAACCGTAGATGCAAAAGAACACTTTATTTATCAAGATGGTCAGACGGTTTTTAAATATGCTGTTTCAAGAATGGCAGACACATCTGTAAAAATGATGGAAAAACACAATCTTACGTCTAATGATATTGCATGGTTTGTACCCCATCAAGCAAATATGAGAATAATTGAAGCTACAGCAAAAAGAATGGGATTAGAGAAAGAAAAAGTAATGATTAACATTGAAAAATATGGGAATACAACTGCTGCAACAATTCCATTGTGTTTATGTGATTGGGAAAATCAATTGAAAAAAGGCGATAATGTTATATTATCTGCATTCGGTGCTGGATTTACTTGGGGAACCATTTATTTAAAATGGGCATATAACTCATAAAACATAAAAAGCTTGAATTTTCAGGCTTTCTTTTTATATCCAAAAATTGTTTATATTTGTTTTATTATAATTGTTTCATTAGAAAAGATTATAGGCTTTTCGTAAAAAAAATATTATGGGAAAAAATAATGAAACCGAAGTAAAAGCAATCAACCTGATAGGTGTTGGGACTACGATTGTTGGCGATATTGAGTCGAACGGAGATATTCGTATCGACGGAAGTCTCAATGGCAATTTGAATACAAAAGGTAAGCTTGTAATAGGAGAAACCGGTAAAATAAAAGGGGAAATAATTTGCAAAAATGCTGATATTTCAGGAGTAGTTGAAGGAAGAATTACCATTTCAGAATTACTTACACTAAAACTTACAGCTAAAATTTTTGGCGACATTATAACTAATAGACTTACCGTAGAACCAGGTGCTGTTTTTACAGGAACTTGCAATATGTCAGCTAATTCGGCATCGTTAAATGGAGACCAAAAAAACCAACAGGCAAAACCTGCATTCGAAAAATCAATTAAATAATTACGTTAAGTACTCATCTGTTGCATTTCAGATGGTTGCTGTAATTTTAATCGGAGTTTTTGGTGGTGATTGGCTAGATAAATATTTTGAATTTAAAACGCCTATATTTACTATCTTTCTATCACTAATATCCGTTATGGGCTCTATTTATCTAGTCTTGAAAGATTTTATCAAAAAATAATGATTACCCGACGAGTCATAAGTTATATACTTCTCCTTATTTTTTACATTTCGATTCTTATTTTTCTATACGTGTTTTATGGAGCGGAAAAATCGGTTGTTGGATTTGCCTGCAATCTAATGTTGTTTACATTTTTTGTAACATTAATCAGCTATTTTGCTCTCGATAGTATTCAAAAACATCACGAAAAAAAACGAGCATTTTTAAGCCTAGTTTTTCGAGTAATAAAGCTATTGGTTTACCTGATAGCCTCAATTTTTATATTGTTCTATGCTCCTGAAAAACAGATAAACGAAATTATTATTTTATTCGTCGCACTGTATTTTGCATCTTCGTTTCTCGAAATATTACATGTTGTGTATTTCAATAAGGTCAAGAAAAATCAAACCTAAAACTTCCCTTTTGCAAAAGCAAAAAGGAGAACTTTTCAGCTCTCCTTTTAATTATATTTAGAAAATATTTTTTACTTAACGCTTTCCATATGAGCCATTAAGTCTAAAATTTTGTTTGAATATCCCCATTCATTATCATACCAAGCAATAATTTTGATAAAGTTGTTATTTAATGGAATCCCTGCTTTTGCATCAAAAATTGAAGTGTGAGCATCGGTTATAAAATCACTAGAAACAACTTCATCTTCGGTATAAGCTAAAATTCCTTTTAGTTTACCTTCTGCGGCATTTTTCATAGCAGCACAAATCTCAGCATAAGTAGCAGGTTTGTCAAGTCTAACGGTTAAATCAACTACCGATACGTTTAAGGTAGGAACTCTAAACGACATTCCTGTAAGCTTTCCAGCTAATGAAGGAATAACTTTACCAACAGCTTTTGCTGCTCCGGTTGATGATGGAATAATATTTCCTGCTGCTGCACGTCCGCCTCTCCAATCTTTTGCCGAAACGCCATCAACCGTTTTTTGAGTTGCTGTGGTTGCATGAACAGTTGTCATTAAACCTTCAACAATACCCCAATTGTCGTGTAAAACTTTAGCCACAGGAGCTAAGCAGTTTGTTGTACAAGATGCATTAGAAACCATATGCATATCTTTAGTATAGGTTTCATGATTAACACCCATTACAAACATTGGAGTATCGTCTTTCGATGGAGCTGACATTACCACTTTTTTAGCACCTGCTTTAAGGTGTCCTTCTGCTTTTTCTTTAGTTAAGAAAAGTCCTGTTGATTCAAGAACGTATTCTGCACCAACTTCGTTCCATTTCAAATTTGCAGGGTCTTTTTCAGCAGTTACTCTGATTGTTTTTCCATTCACTACTAAATGACCGTTTTTAACTTCTACTGTTCCATTGAATCTTCCATGAATTGAATCATAACGTAACATATACGACATATATTCAACATCTATTAAATCGTTGATTCCAACAATTTCCATATCATTTCGCTCCATTGCTGCACGAAAAGCCAAACGTCCGATACGACCGAATCCGTTAATACCTACTTTTATTTTTGACATATCATTTAAATTATAAGGTTAAATCTATTTTTAATTGCTAACAAAGTTAATAAAATAACTTGTTTTTTAAATATCTATAAACAAAAAAGGTCTCAAAAAAGAGACCTTTTTTTTAATATTTGGCTCTTATTAGTATTTTAAGAACTTCGAAGTTTTAACTTCTGTTCCTACTAAAACTTTAACAATATAAGTTCCATTATTCAAGCTAGCTACATCAAAGCTATAATTACGTTTCCCTTTAAGTTGGTTGTCGTAAACTTGTTTTGCAACCAATTTGCCTTGTAAGTTGTAAACTGCTATTTGAACATTTGTATTTTCTTTAATTGTTAATGTAACATTTGCAATATCAACAACAGGATTTGGAAAAACATTAATAAACTTATCTGCTGCTTTGCTTGCGATATCTTTAATTTCTTTTACAGCTGTTGGTCCTTTTAAAGTTTCTGTTCTGAAAATTCCTCTACCATGCGTTCCAGCATATATAAATCCATGATTATAAACTCCTGTTTTCCAGCTATTTGGATTTATTTGTTGACGAAGCATGTAAGTAGGAACTGTCGGAAATCCTTCAGCGGCAATCCAAACAGGAGTAGTAGCCGTAATATCTTCGGTATAATAAACACCCGTTTCGGTTCCCAACATAACAAAGTTTTCTAAATCCCAGTCGATAAGAACTGAATAGGCAGGAGCTTCAGGTAAGTTTCCTTGTTTTGATACAAATGTTGGAGTTGCCGAAGTTGCATCTTCAGAATAATATACATATTCTGTTTCTCCATAGTTTCCTAAAGAAATAACAACTCTATCTGGATTTTCTGGGTCAACTGCAATTCCTGTAATTATTTGGCTAAACGAAGCGATTAAGTCTGCCTCGGCTAAAGCTGAATCTATTTCGGCTCTTGCATAAAGAACACTGTCAATTCTATATAAATACCCATAATCAGTTGCGACATACAAATAATTTCCATCTTTTGAGAACTCCAATGTTTCAACAGTTCCAAGCATATTTGTTCCAATGAAATGTGTAGTTGGAGATGCTTGACTCAACGGATCTCTAGCAAAAATAACACTATTGTCGAATCCAATAGCAATCGCTGCTTGATAAGTATCTTGAACACGAACAGTGTCACCATATAGATATTCCTTATCAGTAATATGAAAAATTGGCAACTCATTAATGCTGCTCTTCAAATGCAATGTATCTCCCAATTCGATGTAAACAGAATCTTCATGAGTCGGATTTGTAATTGAATCTGGTAATTCTTTAGGCAGTATATACTCTACAGAATCAGTACTGTAAACATCGTTAAACGATTCCCATAATTTTAATGGCGTTACAAAGTTTCCACCACCTCCATAATAATAACTACTCATATATTCACCTTTAGCAAATCCAATGCGAACATCTGTGTAATAAACAGAACCAAACGAAATATCTGGATTTAATGTAGAAACTTCGCAATATCCTCCGTCTCCACCAGAAACCTCAACAGCTGCTTGATCGGTATTTCCTTCGCGAGAAATATACTGTGTTCCATTGTCTTGTGTTCCTCCAACGACTTCGCCAGTTGGAGAAAAAGCAATTGCATAGAATTGTGTTACATTGTAGTTTCTGTTAGCAGTATAAAAACTTGTTCCTCCATCATCAGTTTTAGAAATTCCTCCATCACAACCAACATAGAATGTTGAATGATTTGCATAATCAGGATGGAAAACGATGGTGTGAATATCGGCATGAACATAATTTGGGTGATATGGACTTAAACTCCAAAGTGTTGTTTGTTCAAAAGAACCTCCATTTTCCCATACCCACAAATCAATACCTCCTAACACAACTTTATTTTTGTTTCCTGGAAATACTGCAATTACATTGTCATATTCGCCTTGATTACGATATGGTTGAAAATAATCGCCACCAGTTGCAATCACACTCCATTTTTGTCCTTTATCCGTTGAACGGTAAACATGATCCATCGTGCCATCACTCTTTGCAGCAGCACAATAAACATAGTTTGGATCGTCAGGAGAAAAAGCAAACTCTATGCGACCAACCCCCGAAGAATTAATTAATTCAGCTGCTTGATAGCCAGAAGATTTTGATTTTAATACGAATGATAAACTATCAGCATCACTATTAGCTTGAGCAAGAAAACAAGAAACTCCAACAGCCGTAATAACAGTACCATCGCTAGCAACTTTTACGTCAGAACTTCTCATGTTTTGATATGTGAATGCAAATGGGCAAACCCAAGTTGCTCCACCATCGTCGGTTACTCGGAGTCCTTTTTTTGTTGCAGCATAAATTCTATTTTCGTTGGTTGGGTCAGCTGCTAATTTATTAACTTCTATAAAAATATCTTTTTCATCGTCGGTAGTCCAAGTTGATGCTAATTGAGTCCAAGTTACACCTAAATCTTCCGATTTCCAGATTCCTTGTCCATAAAAACCTCCACTTCCAACTCCTGTTGGATGATACATTCCCTCGCCTGTACCTGCATAAATATCACCATTTGCAGCTTGACAAATCGAAACAAAGTTCAAATTGTCCCAAGAATCACTTTCATCGGTAATTTTGTTCCATGACTGACCGGCATTTGTAGATTTCCATATACCACCAGAAACTCCTGCGGCAAATAATAAATCATGATCGTCTTTATCAATAAGAATTGCTCTTGTTCTACCACCAACATTATCAGGTCCCATTTCAATCCACTCAGGAACTATTGAACTTGTGTTTTTATTCATTCGTAATGCCCTTGCTTGTTGTTGAGCTTTAATAACATCTTTAGGGTCAATTTCGCCAGTTACAAAGTTTGCCTGACGTTTATTTCTCCACTCCATAGCTCCCGAAATATCTCTTTTTTTAGCATACTCCGACTTTTCTCGAGGAACATAAACGCTACTTTTTTCTTTAGACAAAGAATAAGTGCCAAAAATTCCAGCGACAAATGCGATTAAAAATAATGGTAAAATTCTAGTTTTCATGTTGTTATATTTACTTAACTAATTATTACATATTTAGAGCACCAATATACATCTATTTTGAAAAAAATCAAAGGTTTTTTGACGAGTTAAATATGTTTTTCCGCATGATATGAGGAACGCACCAAAGGGGCGCTTTCAAAAAACTTAAACCCTTTCTCTAATCCCACTTTTTTGTATTGGTCAAATTGTTCTGGAGTTACATAACGTTCGACAGGTAAATGTTCTTTTGTTGGTTGCAAATATTGTCCAATCGTCATGATGTCACATTTAACTTTTAATAAATCGTCCATAACTTGATATATTTCATCATCGGTTTCACCTACTCCTACCATTATTCCTGATTTTGTTATAATTCCGTTTTCTTTCAAATATCGCAAAACCTCCAAGCTTCGCTCATAAATTGCTTGGTTACGCAATAATTTCGTGGTTCGAATTCCTGTTTCAAGATTATGTGATACAACATCGGGTTTGACTTCAATAATTTTATTGAGTAATTTTTTATTTCCTTGAAAATCAGGAATCAATGTTTCAATCGTTGTTTGTGGATTTAATTGTTTGATTGCACGAACGGTCTGAGCCCAAATTTCTGCTCCACCATCAGGAAGGTCGTCTCTATCGACAGAGGTTACTACGCAATGTTTTAGTTTCATCAATTGAATCGATTTTGCGACATTCATTGGTTCTTCAACGTCAACAATATCGGGTTTCCCAGTTTGTACAGCACAAAATTTACATGACCGAGTGCAAATATTTCCTAAAATCATGAAAGTGGCTGTTCCATTTCCCCAGCATTCTCCAATGTTTGGACAACTTCCACTTTGGCAAATTGTGTGTAATTTGTGGGATGAAACAATTTCTTTAACAGCAACATAACTTTTTCCTATAGGAAGTTTTACTTTTAACCACGAAGGTTTTGTTCTCATTGTCATTTTGGTATGATTTGCCGACAAAGATATTTTTTTATAATTAATTTTTGTGGCGATTTATCAAAATTCCGATTCATCAATACTCTTTTGGCGTTTGCTATAAACCTTTCCTATTCGATAGCTTAGAAATAATGATAGATAAATTTGATTATTTTCTTCAATAGCCATTATTGGAGTTTCCTTTATATAAGCATCTAGAATAATTCCTAAATCAATGGCTCTCAAAAATTCATCGTATTCTCCAAACTCAAAAGTAAATCCGTATTTGAAATAAGCACCTGGAATAAATTTCAACTCATCAATTCCTATCCAAAACGATGATCGGCTATAAATATCGGTAACATTATGAATGGTTGAATTAAATTTTTCGGTTACAACATAGTATTCATTTGGTGTTCCAGTTGGGTACAATACTTCGTAGTACATTGGCTTTACAATTCCGAGCGATGAACCAAAAGTAAAATAGCGGCGAACCGATATTCCTCCTTTGTCAAACTTTGAATATAATTCCTTTTGTCGTCCAATGCCAACTCTTAAAGACATTAGTGAATTTAATTTCCCGAAAACAAATCGTTTCTGATTTTGATCAATATACGGATTTTGAGTTTTTTTTTCTTTCGGGTGATTAATCGTTACCAAATCAATTTCGATAAGATTTTTTTTATATCCATCAAGCCTTTTGGCATGTTGATAGCCAATTCCATATCCTGTAGAACTAAGATAGCCTCCAAATGAAGTCTCGTTACGAAAAAATATTTTTCGCTGATCGTCAATTTCACCCTGAGAATACAAATTGCCGACAAGGACACAAAAAGAAATAAGCAAAAATATTCGCTTAAACATAAAAAACGCAATTGATAACAATTACAAATTTACTAAAAAAAATGGAAGAGAAAAGAAATTGAGTAGTATGATTATGCTAAATCCTGAACTTGTTCAGTTTTTGCTTGTCCGTAAGCTGGACATTTTTCGTGGCTTTTGCATGAGCTAAAAACTATACTCATAACCACTAGCACCAATGTTGCGTATAATAATTTTTTCATTTTACTATTCTTCAATCATAATCATTTGATGCACAAACATACTTTTTTTTTACAATACTTCAAAAAAAAAACATGGTTATTTATAAATTATTTGTTTTTTTCGAAATATTATGCTTCACAAACTATGTTTTAAAATAAGATTATTCGTAATTTTAAAAATACATTAGATGTGAATCGAATTTTATATCTAATTTTGTTTCAAATCACGTTAGATTATTGATTATGATTAAAGCAATTTTTGAGCATCGAACCATTAGAAAATACAAATCGGATTCGATTGAAGACGAACAATTAAATAAAATTTTAAAAGCAGCATCAAGAGCTTCGAACACTGGGAATATGCAAGTTTATAGCATTATCGTTACCAAAGATTCTGATATAAAATCGCAATTATTGGGCTGTCATTTTAATCAAAAAATGGTAACTGATGCTCCTGTAGTATTAACTTTTTGTGCCGACTTTAATCGTTTTAATAAATGGTGTGAATGTAGAAATGCGAAACCTGGATACGACAACTTTTTATCATTTTACACAGCATCGATTGATGCCGTAATTGCCGCCCAAAATGCTGCAATTCAAGCCGAAGACGAAGGTCTTGGAATTTGTTATTTAGGGACAACGAATTACACTGCTGCAAAAATTGTTGAAATTCTTAAACTTCCCAAGGGAGTTGTTCCGGTTACCACCTTAGTTGTGGGTTATGCCGACGAACAGCCGAAATTAACCGACCGACTTCCATTAGAAGCAATTGTACACAACAATGTTTATCACGATTATACAAAAGACGATATCAATAATTTGTATTCAGAAAAAGAAAATCTCGACGAAACCAAAGATTTAATTAAGGTAAACGAAACCGAAACCTTAGCTCAAATATTTACCGAAAAACGATACACAAAAACAAATAATATTCATTTTTCAAAAGAATATTTAGATGTTATCAGCAAACAAGGGTTTATGAATCACGAGTAAAAACTTGAAAAAAGGTATTTACTTAAGACTTCCTTTTTGTATTTTTCTCACTAAATTTCGAACTAAACAACGCGGTGCAAATCGAACCGACAACACCGATAGTTTATTTATAAACCCAGTAATGGTAATTACTTTTCCTTTTTGAAGTCTTTTATATCCTATTTTTGCAACACTTTCGGCGGAAGCAACGGGCATTTTTTTAAACAAATCGGAACCGTCCAACGAAGCTTTGTTTTCGAAGTCAGTTTTGGTTGGCCCTGGACAAAGAGCTGAAACACAAACCCCTGTTCCTCTAAGTTCACCTGCAAGCCCTTCGGTATATGAAAGCACAAAAGCTTTTGTTGCATAATAGACAGTCATGTATGAACCCGGCATGAAAGCAGCAACCGATGCAACATTCAAAATTTTTCCTGATTTTCGTTGTATCATATCGGGCAAGAATAGTTTTGTGATCTGAGTCAACGTAAGAATATTTAATCGTATCATTTGAGCCTCTTTTTCAAAACTTGTTTCCCAATATTTTCCAAAATCGCCAAATCCAGCATTATTTATAATTGTGTCAACACATAATCCTTGTTTATCAATTTCTGATTTAATAAACTCAGCCGAATTATTCTCCGATAAGTCTTTTGGTATAAATCTCACATCTATTTTTTCATTGATTTTGAGCAATTCCGCTTTTACCTCTTCTAGTTTGTTTTTGTTCCTAGCAACTAAAATTAAGTTGTGGGTATCTTTAGCCAAAAGTTTAGCTAACTCGTATCCTATTCCTCCTGAAGCTCCTGTTACTAATGCGTAATTCATATGTTATATTTTTTCTAAAATTAATGTAAAAGAATCATTCTTTTAAAATTCAGAGAACTCAAAAGGTGTCGTAAATTTAAGTGAAGTGTATGATTTCTTAGCGAATACCTTGTTTCTATTTCTGGATAAAATCGTTATATTCTTTCAACAGTGGGTCAAAAACATGGTATTGAATAAGTGTGAATTCGCCGTTTTCAAATACTCCATACATTTTATCAGGGTCGTATTCAAAAGGTTTTCCACTTTCTGAAATTAATCCGTTCCCTTTTCGCAAATATGCCTTGAATTGTTTTTTTATTCCGCTCACTTCTTCAACAGTAAAGATATATTTAGGTGTAGCTGCATTTAACGAATCTTGTTTTTTCTTTTCCATATTGGGAATCAACGCCTCAAAATTTATTCTTTTATAATATGAAAAATATTCTTTTGCACGAATGGTGTCGAAGTTGGCTATAATATTTTCTTTAAACTTTTCAAGAACATAATTATTTTCGTCAACTCGTGTAATTTTGAACGATTTTTCGGGTTCCATCGGATGCTCTAGTGTTATTGAAGCAATATCTTCGAAACGATAATTAAAAATTGTTGTGTTTCTCCATAAAACCTCATCTAAAAAATATCGTGTTGATAAATATCCATTAAACCCCTGAATGGTAACAATGAACGGGGTTGACGAGTCTTCTAGCATCATATATGTTCCTTGATTATCTCGGGTTGCTCCTCCAACATAATAGGTTTTGGTTAATTCGTTGTTTTGGTAAATTTCAACTTTTGTTGAAAGGGTAGCCAATGATTTAACCACATTTTCGAAAGCAGAATTCGGCACTGGGCTTTTCACGTCGATACGGTTGATTGTTTTTAACAAAATATCGATGGCGTCCTTTCTTGCAGCATATTTTCCGTTTACCATCCAAACTCCGTTTATTCGCTCAAGCAAAACTTGTTGATTGGTTTTATCAACCATAAATATTTTATCAATCGACGAAGTATCTTCAACAGCAAAATCGCGAAGATCTTTTTTTATAGAAGATTTGTTTTGAGTAAAAAATATAATTCCAGCAGTAATCGAAAGCAAAATCAGAATAACAATCCCTGTTCTGTATTTTTTCATTTTTCTAGGATTTTTTTAACAATTAAGGCTGTAAAGTTAATAATTTATAATGAAATGCGAAGAATGAAAAATCATTTTGAAACTTCATTCTGCAACTCAAAAACCAACGTCAATTTTGAAATATCTATCGTTTATGGTTATTTCAGAAAACCTTTCCTTCGAGATTTTTTATAAAATTCACCGTGTTTTTATTTAATGTTGGAAATGTTTTATACTTTTGAAAAAACAATGCCAACCATTATGTAAGATGCCTAGCAGTTGTGAATAAAAATAATTTAGTATAAAAATGTCGCATCAAAATACATCAACAAAATCGATTCTTTTTGCTTTGTTGGCAAATCTAGGGATAGCTATAACCAAAACAGTTGCCGCAGTAATTACTGGTTCGGGAGCAATGCTGGCAGAGTCGATTCACTCATATGCTGATTGTGGAAATCAGGGGCTTTTGTTTTTTGGGCTCAAAGCCATGAAGAAGAAACCAGATATTGAGCATCCGCTTGGTTACGGAAAAGAAATTTATTTTTGGTCATTTATTGTGTCCTTGATTTTGTTTAGCATGGGGGGATTGTTTTCGATATACGAGGGCGTTCATAAACTAAGTTCTCACGAAGGATTGAATAGCCCAATGATTGCAATTGCCGTTTTATCGGTTAGTATGATTCTCGAAGCGGCTTCGCTTTATGGTTGTATCACACAAATTAATAAATTGAGACATAAAGTTTCGCTTTGGACATGGTTTAAAAATAGTCGCCAAAGCGAATTGGTTGTAGTGTTGGGCGAAGATATTGCAGCATTGCTGGGATTATTTTTTGCACTCATTTCGGTTGTACTGGCTGTCGTAACTGGAAATCCGATTTTCGACGCAATTGGTAGTATCGGAATTGGTGTTTTATTGATTATAATTTCTTTATTTCTTGCTGTAAAAATCAAAAGTTTATTGATTGGACAAAGTGCCGACAGCGAAACAAATATTGAAATAAAAAATATGTTGGAAGCTAGATCAGAAGTCGAAAAAATACTGAATTTAATCACGCTTCAATTAGGTCCTCAAGTAATGGTTGCCGTAAAAGCAAAAATGACAAAAGTTGATTCTGCCGAGCAGTTGATACAAAGCATTAATATTTGCGAATCAGAATTGAAAAAGAAAATTCCTGCAATTCAATGGGTTTTTTTCGAACCTGATTATGACGAATAATTTAATTTTCGCAACCTGAATATAAATGTGTTTTTAAAAATGTATTTATAAAACATATCTCGGTTAAACCCGTCGCTTTTCTATATAATTTTGAGGAGTTTTTCAATTCAAAAAAATAAGGTATCTACAAGCATTAGATTCTTGCAAATGGAAATGAAAAATCATTTATAAAGAAAACAATGAGACAAAATTTATTAATTCGAGATGTTACCTTGCGAGATGGACATCAATCGTTATTTGCAACTCGTATGAATCAGACTCAAATCGACCGAGTTCTTCCTTTATTTAGAGAGGCAAATTTTTATGCATTGGAAGTGTGGGGTGGTGCGGTTCCAGATTCAGTAATGAGATATTTGAACGAAAATCCTTGGGAACGATTAGAAAAAATTAAAGCTGTAATTGGTGATGTTTCTAAGCTAACTGCATTGTCGAGAGGACGAAATTTATTTGGCTACAATCCATATCCCGATGAAGTTATTGAAGGATTTTGTAAAAATTCTATTGAGTCGGGTATTGGAATTATGCGAATTTTTGATGCTTTAAACGATGTTGAAAATATAAAGTCGAGCGTAAAATTTGTAAAAAAATATAATGGAATCGCCGACTGTACGGTTTGTTACACCGTAGATCCTAAATTTTCGACCAAAGAACGTGTAAAAGCGATGCTTCATGCTAAAAAACTACCTTCGAAAATATTTACGGTCGATTATTTTGTAAATCTGGCTAAGGAGTTCGAAAAGCTTGGTGCTGACATGATTACCATAAAAGACATGGCAGGATTAATAACTCCTTTTAAAACTAGCGAGTTAATTTCAGCATTGAAAAAAGAAGTGAAAATTCCAATTGATTTTCATACACATTGTACTCCTGGATATGGCTTGGCATCATCGTTAACGGCAATTCTTAATGGAGTTGATATTCTTGACACAGCAATTGGTTGTTTTGCAGGAGGTCCTGCGGCTCCATCGTTCGAAATTATTCAATTGTTTTGCAATAAGCTAAAAATTAAAACGAATGTAAATTTAGAAGCCGTTTCAAAAATCAATAAAGAATTAAAAGTCATAAGAAAAGAACTTACCGAGTTCGATTCGTATCAAATGTTCCCTATAGACTTTGATATTACCAGCACCAAACTTCCGATAGAGATTGATAAATTGTTCGATTTGGCAATTTCGGAAGCAACGCTTGGCTCAGAAGAAGATTTATTAGAAACTTGTTTGGAAATAGAAAAATATTTTAACTACCCTGAACCTGATGTTGAAGTTAAAAAAGCTGAAATTCCTGGTGGCATGTACACCAATATGTTGGCACAGCTCAAACAATTAAAATTAGAAGCTCTTTTACCAAGAGTATTAGAGTTAGTTCCAGTTGTTCGATTAGCCGCAGGCTGTCCTCCACTGGTTACGCCTACTAGTCAAATAGTTGGAGTGCAGGCTGTTAATTGTGTTATTGATGAAAATAAAAATATGCCATATTACAGCAATAAATCAGTTCAGTTTGTGAATTTGGTAAAAGGGCAGTATGGAAAAACCCCAATACCTGTTGACCCGAATTTTAGATTAAAATTAGCCGGAACAAAAAAAGAAGTTCCGTATGATACAAAAGCATACGTAAAGCAAGAAAATCCTATTTTAAAAGAATTTGGAGGAGTTAGTCTAGCTCAAAACGAAAAAGATGAATTACTGCTTGAGTTATTTCCACAAGTGGCAAATACATTTTTGAAAAAGAGAGCCGAAGAACATTTCTATAACGAAATATTTAGAGTTGAGGACGAAAAGCGTCGAAAATATCTCGAAAAGCGTGAAAAATATTTAAAAATGTCACCTGAAGAGAAAAAAGAACGATTAATTAAAGGTTTGTACAATTTCCCATGGACTACGCAATATAGCGAAGATGTTCTTGACCAAACTTAGAACTTCTAAGGTGAGTTTTTTTTGGGGAGTATAAATCCAGTTTGTTTTTCCTGTTTTGTATTTCACTGTCTTTCAATTATTTCATCAAGATAATTAGAAAAAGGGCTATGTTATAATCTTGATTTTTCGAGTTTTTTATTTGTTCAACAGAAAGTCGTAAGCTTATATTTTCAACGAGTATAGCTCTCATTTTTATAACGTCTTTTTTTTATAAGATTACCAATCGTCATAAATTTTAAAAATTTTATGATAAAATTTAACGCTTTAATGTTACTTTAGATTTTTGATTTAATACTCATGCGAAAAATTTCGATTTCCGATAAGTTAATTTTGGTCTTCTTGTTTGTGAGCACGATAAGCATATTTATAATCGGGTATTATTCGTTTTATCATGCTAAAAAAGCAATCTTAGAACGTACATTTAATCAGTTGACATCGGTGCGAGTTGTGAAAACTCATTTGGTCGAGAAGTTTTTCAACGATTGTATCAAAGAAATTCAACTTGTAAATTCATCTTCCGATATAAAAAAAATATTAGCTCAAATAAACGAATCTGATTCATGTTCGAACTACGAAATAATCAACGATAGTCTACGAAATTTGGAAAACGAATTTGTAAATCAATTGTCGAAAAAACATTACAATCGGATAACTATAATTGGAAAGAATCGCAAGGTATTTCATTTAAAATCGAACGCAGATAACACAAATCAAGATTACGACTTTTTGTGGCAGCAGTCAATAATTAGCGACTCGCTTTACATTAACGATTTGACAAAACTCAGTAACTTGAGTCAGCCGCTTGTTACACTTAGTTCTAAAATTACCGACTCGTCGAATCAAGTAGTTGGAATTCTTGTTTTTGAGATTTCGCTAAAAGCCATAAACGCTATTATGCTTGAAGATAATCCCTCGAATGGGCTTGGAATTTCGGGAGAATCGTATTTAGTTGGGCACGATTATTTAATGCGAAGCTCCTCTCGGTTTCAATCGAATTCGGTTTTGAAAACCATTGTTAAAACTGAAGCCAGTATCGCTTCTTTTAACAATAATCCAGGAACTCAAATTATAAAAGATTACAGAGGGATAGAGGTTTTGAGCTCGTATAGCAAAATAAATATTCCAAACCTCGAATGGGCAATTCTTGCCGAAATTGATTATGAAGAAGCAACCATTCCGATTTATAAAATCAGAAACGAAATACTATTTATCAGCGTTTTTATTTTTTTTATGGTTTTAATGGTTGTTATTATTGTTTCGCAAAAAATTACACTCCCAATTAAAAAATTGAACCATGCTGCTCACGAAATAGGCAAAGGAAATTTCGAGATTCAAATTAAACATAAATTGAACGACGAAATTGGCGAACTTACCGATTCGTTTAATAAAATGGCGAATAAATTAAAAGAGCAAAGCGAAGAGTTAAATTCCGAACGAATAAAAAGTCTTAGCTCGTTAATCGACGGGCAAGAATCGGAACGAATGAGGCTCTCACGCGAATTGCACGATAGTTTAGGACAATTACTAATCGGTCTCAAGTTGAAATACGAAAGCTGCTTAGATCAATCGAAATTGACAAGCGAAACGGAGGATAAATTTTATGAATTGGGCTTGCTTTTCGATAAAACCATAGAAGAAACACGACGAATTTCGAACAATTTAATGCCGGCAGCCCTCTCGGAGTTTGGTTTAGTATCTGCCGTTCGAAACATCTGTAACGAAATATCCGAAACAACTAAAATTAATATTCTTTTTAAGTCAGAAGGAAATAGCAACGACATTGATTCGAAAATAAAAACATACTTGTTCCGAATTATTCAAGAAGCTCTGACAAATATTTTAAAACATTCGCAAGCAAATAGTGCAAGCATTCAACTATTTTTTGACAAAGAATTTGTAAAATTGCTTATCGAAGATGATGGAGTAGGTTTTGATAAATCCAACATAAAATCACAAAACTCGAATGGGTTAAATAATATAAAAGATCGAGTTGCATTATTAAAAGGAACTTGCTCTGTCAAATCAGAAACATTAAAAGGAACTCAAATACATATCGAAATACCCTTGCGAAAAAAAATATTATGAGTAAAATAAAAATCATATTGGTCGACGACCATCAAATTGTTCGTGACGGAATTAAATCCTTATTATCTGATAACTCCGAAATAGAAATAATTGGAGAAGCCAAAGATGCTCACGAATTTTTCGATATTCTTAAAACCAAAATCCCAACGATGGTTCTCCTCGATATATCGCTTCCAACCATGTCGGGTATCGAAATCTCAAAAATATTAGCGGTCGAATATCCACAAATTAAAATTTTAATGCTGTCGATGTACACCTCAGAAGATTTTATTTTCAATGCATTGAAAGCTGGTATTCATGGATATTTACCCAAAAATACTACTCGAAAAGAATTGCTACTCGCCATTAACGAAATCTACAACGGAAACGAATATTTTAGCAAAGCTATTTCCGATACGATTTTGAAAAGTTACGTAAAAAGTGCCAAACAAGGGAACAGTGTTTCCGACGATAAAATGTCGAGCCTTTCAAATCGTGAGCGAGAAATACTTTTGTACGTGGTTGAAGGAATGAGCAACCCGAGCATTGCTCAGCGACTTTCTATCAGCATACGAACTGTCGAAACTCACAAAACTAGCATCATGCGAAAACTTGATTTGAATAGCACCGTTGATTTGGTGAAATTTGCTATAAAAAACAAAATTATAGAACTTTAAATCAATAGCTCGGTTAATTTTTTTAAGCATTTGATTTTAAGAACTTTGCCAAAGTTTATATCAAATTAAAATATTGCTGATTATCTGCAGGTTATACTCTAGTTAAAATCAACTTTGGCAAAGTTGAGCGAACTATAGTTAAATCTCATTCGTTGAAATTTATAATTTCGAACCTTAATAGGTTTCTATTTATTGAATGGATGCTACTTGATTAGCAATTGGCTTTAAGAAAGGGTTATTTTAATTTCTTTTGCTTAATTTTTCATTTTATTTAATTTTTCTTCCTCTTTCGGAGGATATATTGTTAAAATTAAATCAAAGTCTATATCTTTTATATCTTTCTCGTTACGTCTTGTTGGTCTATATTCAATTTTATTATCATATTTAATAAATAAATATCTATGTTTTTTTCTGTATTTTTTAAAAGATTCTAAAATATCTTTTTTCATTGGGCTCCCAATTTCATCTAATAAAAATTTTACATAATCTTTTTCATCTGTTGTATATTCTCCAAGTTTATGAAGTTTATTATTAATCCTTTTACGATCAACTGCTCCCCAATATTTAAGTAAACACATAGTTTCTCTATTGCTTTTAGAATATTTCCATTCAGGGTGAACGTCTGTTTTTTCAACATATTTGATGTTTTTTGCATTTACGCCATCTATTTTGTAATATAACACATAATTACAATCACAACGACATGCAAGACCATAAGTATTAAATCCAACATATAAGGTATCATTATTTTCATAACAAAATGGATTAAATGAAGTACAGCAAACACAATGGACTCCAATTGAAATTGAAATATTTTCATTTTTTCTAATATTTTCAATTATACCATATTTACAATCTCCTATGCAACCTGTGTGGTTAAACTTTTTAATAGTAGCCGTAGAAAAAAGATTATTGCTAAATATTGCAATAATATAAATTGTTATACCAACTCGTCTCAACATGTTTTCTTAATTAAATAACTCCAAATTTTGCAAACGACCGAATGCAGTTCGTCTAAAAAACCTTCAATAAGATTTAATTTTGGACTAATTTAAATCGATTATACGAGTGTACAAAATATATAACGGTTATTTTTTGCCCTAGTCGGAATCTTTTCTACAACAATCCGAAATTATCACAAAAAAATTTGAAGCAAAGAGCAAAATTTGTATGCAAATCGGAGTGGTGAGAGAAATCTACTGGCGGAAACCGTTTCGTCAGGCATCTACTCGACTGTGCGTTCGTGCTTTATTTTGTTTTTATTTCACATTTAAACATAATCCCTAACTCAATAATCAATTGAAAATCATTAATCCAAGATACATTCATTTTTTCACACACATTAGGAATTTTAATTTTAATTTTCGTAGTATTTATTGCTGTTACTTTTTCTTCCTTTGTAACGACTGTTGCGTTTTCTCTTAATGCATGTGCAATTACCCAAGGGTCAGCCAATGACCTTGCCTTTGTATTATCAACTAAATACTTGTGGTTTGGGTCAGCAGAATAAATGTCTTTTAGGCATTTTGTTACTTGCTCGTCAATCTTTCTAATCGGAATTTTACTTGACTTCAACCATTTTGACAAATCATCATCTGTTCGAACAATTTCATCATAAACCACCTCTGGCATAAAGATGATATTATTAGAACCCAACATATTAAGCATATCCCAATAACTTGGACATATTTTGGGTGAGTAGTATTTTTGCCAAGCTTGAATAAGCACATTAGCATCTAAGCAGAATTTTTTATCAATTATACTCATCTGTACATTTGTGCTTCAAGTTTGGGAAATTTATTTACCTGAACATTTAATAAGTTACTTGCCATAGATGGTTCAATTACACCTCCACGAAAAGCATCTAATACAGTTTGTGTAAATAATCGACTATTTCTGTTTAGTTGCAGTAAAAAATAATTTGGTCCGCCTGGTTTTTCTTTCTCTTTCTGCTTAATTTTCTTTGCTTCTTCTCTTTTTAAGAATTCGTTATATTCAATGTCGGCTAAATGCTTCAATTGTTTATATGCACTTAATGAAATAACGTTAAGGTTGAATGCTCTAACCAATAATGCAAAAGAGCTAACCCCAATTATTTTAGCATTTTTAAAAATTTCTTTAGCATTATCAAAAGCCTTATCATCAAGACTGTCAATGAATCTCTTAGGCATTAATGCGTTTGCAGCAACTTCATTGCAGAATAATTCAATTGGATTATAATCACCAGCATTTTTTATTGATGGCTCTACGTCATTTGATATTCCCGTCTCGGCAATCCAAAGGTGAGAAAGTTCGTGAACTAAAGTAAATAATTGAGGAGCATTCCAATCGTCTGAATTAATAAATATGAAAGGAGCAAAGTTGTCTGCAATTGCAAAACCTTGAATTTCATTTGAGTCCAACTTTAGCCTTGAATGGATAAAACTAGTCCTTGAAATAAAAATCCCATTTGATTCAGCCTTATCAATCCATTCAATGATTGGATTATTAGATTTATAATTTAATGGGTTGATATTTAGCGTAGCAAGAATATCATTAGCAACAAGTACTGGATTATCTTTAATAGTGAATTTGCCAATAAATGGAACTCTGTTTTCATTATTATCTTCGTTTACTTCGCTAATCCAAGCTTGTTTTTGTTGTATTTCTCGAATTATGAAAATTGAAGATGTACTTAATTCTTTTGAGCCTGTTTTTCTGAAATCTTGAAGAGGTTGAAAATCTGTTGGTACATCAGGTAGAAAAAATAATGCAAATGGTCTTCTATACGCTTTCGCTAAAGTCTGTGCCTGTCTAATGGTCGGATAATCTTCTCCATTTTCCCAATCCTTGAACTTATCAATAGAAACGGCAACTTTAGATGCAGCAATTTTTTCAGTCATCTTTGCTGATTCTCTTGCCCATTTAAAGACTTTTGCTGTTATGTATGCCTTTTCTGCCATATTACAAAAATACAAATTTTATCTCAAATCAAGGTTTTAATTTATGAAAAGCTGTTTCTTCTTTGCATCATGTGCAACATCATTTCGTCAAGAACCTTCATCAAAGTTTAATTTTTGACTAAATTAAAGCGATTATACGAGTTTACAAAATACATTGAGGTTATTTTCTGCCCTTGTCGGAATCCTTTCCGACAACAGACCAAAGCATACACGAGAATTGGAGCAAAGAGCAAAATTTAGTATTTTAAGATATGGCGAGTAAACTCTATGTTTAGACCTCCGTATCTAATTTCCTTTTACAAATCTTTCGGTCAGTAAAAATAAGTAAAACACGTACTTATTTTTACGTAATCACACAATTGACTAAAAACGGTTTTTCTTTCATATTTGCTTAGTTTTAAAATAAAAAAATTAGGCAATGAAAAATGTTAAATTAATCATCGTTTCTACTCTTTTTTTAGTTCTTATAAATAGTTTTGCTTTTTCGCAAGAAACCACAGAAGAAAGCACAAATCCATTTAGTGCAAGTTGCGATTTAATGAGCCGATACGTGTGGAGAGGAATCGATTTTGGAGGATCGCCTAGCATTCAACCCGGAATAGAATACAGCAAAAACGGATTTGCATTTGGTGCATGGGGAGCTTTTGCAACAAATTTTACGGGTGCTCAAGAAGCCGATTTGTATGCAGCTTACACTTTTAACGAAAAATTTTCAATCACATTTACCGATTACTTTTTCCCCGACGAAACAGCCGATTATAAATATTTTGAGCTTCACGAAGCATCAACCGGACATGTTTTTGAAACTACATTGGCTTTCAATGGAACCGAAAAATTACCACTATCAGTCCTTATTGCTGCAAATGTTTGGGGAGCCGACGCCCGAAAAATTAATACCGATGGAACTACCGGAAGCATACAGTATTCAACGTATGGGCAATTAGCCTATTCTTTCAAAAACCTTTCTGTTTTTATTGGATTTAATTTAACGAATCCCGACGAAAACAAGGGCGAATCAGGATTTTATGGCGACAATTATGGGATTACAAATTTAGGATTTACCTCAACCAAAGAAATTAAAATTACCGACGAATATAAACTACCATTATCAGTATCATTAATTACAAATCCGCAAGCCGAAAAAATATATATGGTGGCGGGAATATCTTTTTAAAAAAACAGAAAATTAAAAATAAGAATTTGAATTCGAATTTATTTTTCGCTTTGCAAATTTGATAATATTATAAACTTTCAAATTAATAATTAAAAAACAAAAATTATGTTAGACACTGGTTCAACTGGGTTTATGTTGCTCGCAACAAGTTTAGTTATGCTGATGACTCCCGGATTAGCATTTTTCTACGGCGGATTGGCAACAAAAAGAAACATTTTAGGTATTATGATTCAAAGTTTTGTCTCGCTTGGCTGGACAACTGTGCTTTGGGTTGCCTTTGGTTATTCGCTTTGCTTTAGCGGTGGCGAAGGTGGAATAATTGGTGATTTCCAAAAAGCTTTTTTAAATGGCATTTCTCCAACTTCAATGTATTCGAATGGAAAAATTCCTGAATATGTCTTCTTCGCTTATCAAATGATGTTTGCAATTATTACTCCTGCTCTTATTACCGGAGCTTTTGTAAATCGTGTTTCGTTTAAAGCATATTTTATTTTCTTAACTGTTTGGCAAATTTTAGTTTATTATCCATTCGTACACATGATTTGGGGCGGTGGTTTATTAGCTCAATGGGGCGTTTTAGATTTTGCTGGAGGTATTGTTGTTCACGTTACAGCTGGTTTTGCTGCCTTGGCTTCAGTATTTTATGTTAAGGCTCGTGTTGACAAAGATTCAACTCCAAACAGTATTCCGTTAGTTGCAATTGGTAGCGGACTTTTGTGGTTTGGTTGGTATGGTTTCAATGCAGGTAGCGAAGTTGCGGTTGATTTTATAACTTCAACAGCATTTTTAAATACCGATATTGCGGCATCTTTTGCAACTATTGCTTGGTTAATTATTGAATGGAGCCGTGAGAAAAAACCAAAATTTGTCGGATTGTTAACCGGTTCGATTGCCGGATTAGCCGCAATTACACCTTGTGCAGGATTTGTTCCGGTTTGGGCATCGCCAATAATTGGAACAGTTGCCGGATTAGTTTGTTACGGAGCAGTGCAGTTCAAAAACAAAATGAAATGGGACGATGCTCTCGATGTTTGGGGAGTTCACGGAGTTGGTGGAGTTCTTGGAAGTATTTTACTTGGAGTTTTTGCAACTAAAACAGTAAATGCAGCTGGTGCTGATGGTTTGCTTTTTGGAGATTCTAGTTTCTTAGTAAAACAAACCGTAACAGTTATTGGTACTGCAATTTATGCTTTTGTTTTTACCTATGTTATGTTGGTAATAATAAATTTAATTACTCCTGTAAAAGTTGATGACGATGCTCAAAAAGGTGGACTTGATGCCGCTTTACACGGCGAAAAAGCTTACGACGAAGGAGTTCTATAGATAATTTTTTGTTCTTCCCCGAAAAAAGACTTTAACATTTTTGTTAAGGTCTTTTTTGTTTTTTTACTCGTTAATCATTTTTAAGATTTCGATAAAAAACCCACATATAAACGACAGAATTCATTTATTTCATCATCGTTTTTTTTGAACTTATCAAAAAAAACAGCCTTAAATAAATTGCTTAAATTCAATTCTTAAATTTGTTGTTCAATCATTAACTAAAATTAATTTATTATGAAAAAGAGTTTTACTTTATTTTTAAGCTTTGTAGCTTATTTTGGATTTATTACAGGCGTTAATGCTACTGATTTAGCAGTAGCCGAAAATGGAACCGGTGGTGCATACGCAACAATTACAGAGGCAATAAATGCTGCTGCCGATGGCGACAGAATTATTGTCAGTCCTAAATCGGGTGGAGCTCCATACTCTGAAAATTTAACAATTGATAAAAGTTTACAATTTTTATGCAACAACGAAGGCGAAATGTTTGTTATGCAAGGTAGTATTACCATAACTCCTGCATCAGGCAGAACGGTAACTTTTATTGGAATGAAAAATCTACTTGGAAATATCGACGGTTCTTCAAACAACGCAGGAAGTCGTTGTGTGGTTAATATAATGAATTGCGAATTTACAAGTGGAAATTTGAATTTCAGTTACGATTATTACGATTTGAATTTGGTATCGACTGTTATCAACGGTAAAGTTGCAATGAAATATGGTAAAGTTATTGGCAATCAAATATCTGCAGTTGATGGATATTGCGTTACAATAGCTTCAGATGCAAACATTACTAACGATACTATTATGATTATTGCAAACAAATTAATCTCAAATTATCCAAACTATACTCATGGCGGAATTTATTGGGGAAGCTCTTCACATTATTTTTCAATGATGAACAATTATGTAAAAATTGCAAATGCATACAGTAGCTGGGCAACTTATTCTTACGGAATTAACGTGGTTACAGCAAAAAATTCAAATACTGGCGTGAATGTAATCGAAAATAATACTTTATCTCGCCACATTGGTTCAGGTGGAACAAACTACTCTGGAGGGATTCAGGTTTCAAGCACACCGGTAAATTCTACAGTAACTTTAATGAATAATTTAATTATTGCAAACAGCACAGAAACTCTTCAATGGGGATTAGTTTTTGCAAGCAATTCAGGAATTGTAAGTGCATCTTATACATACATGAATTCATACGTTTCAAGTCCATTTAATGGTTTAACCGATAATGGAACAAACTCAATTGCTTCAAACGCAACCATTGATATCGACGGAAATTTAGCTCTAGCTTCTGACGCAATTAATGCTGGTAATGCCGATTCAATTTATTATGATATTGACTTAACAAGAAACGATATTGGATGTTATGGTGGTTCATATACCTTGGACAATTATTTCCCAATTACAGGAGCAGCTCGAGTATATTTATTAATGGCTCCTCGAAGAATTACAGTTGGTAACACAATGAATATTAAAGCCGAAGCATTTGACAGATAATATAATGATTACTTATGATTTTTTTCTGATTTACAGATTAATAAATTAAAGTAACAAAATATGAAAATGCTTAACAAATTAAAACGTGTGCTGTTTTTTATCATGATATTGATAGGAAATAGTGCCATGGCACAAGTAATTCAAGCCGAATATTTTATCGATGCAGACGATAATGGAGAAGGATTAAATACTCCAATGCTCGCAATTGATGGAAGTTTGAACAGTGCTATTGAAAGCGTTGTAGGAAATGGTATTTCACTAACACAAGGAATGCACACCATCAGCATTAGAATTAAAGATAATGCCGGAAATTGGGGACCTGTGTTCAAAACAGTGGTTAGTATCGAAAATACATTAACAACGAATGATATCCATATTTCACAAGCTGAAATATTTTGGGACGAAACTCCAGCTGAAGGAGCAGGAATTCCGATGGTAGCATTCGACGGAAATTTCGACAACGCTTTAGAAACTCTACTACAAAATGGATTCGCACTTCCGGCAACACCGGGTGTACATAAATTGGGAATACGTGTAATGGACATCAACAATAACTGGGGACCGGTTTTTACCACAATTGTTAGTGTTGAAAATGTTATCGCTGTTCCTGATATTCACATTGCTGCAGGCGAATACTTTTGGAATACTGACGCTGGCGAAGGCAATAATATTGCATTATTAGCTTTTGACAGTAATTTTGATTCGGCAATTGAAACGATACTTAAAAATTCGGTTTCGATTCCAGCATCTGCCGGAATTTATAAACTTGGTGTGAGGGTAAAAGATTTCAACAACAATTGGGGACCTGTTTTTTCAACGATTGTTTCTGTTGAAGACGTCTTAAATCCAAGAAATATAAAAGTCTCATTAGCTGAATATTTTTGGGACGACGACGATGCCGAAGGCTCGGGAACTATACTATTGGCATTCGATGGAAATTTTAATCAAGCAATTGAAACTTTATTCAGCTCAAACGTGTCGCAACCATCTGCTGGTTTGCATCGTTTTGGAGTGAGAGTTAAAGGACACGATGGCTCTTGGGGACCTGCTTTCTCAACCGTAGTGAGTATTGAAGATGAACTTACTCCTCGAAATACAAATATTGTTGCAGGAGAACTATTTTGGGATACCGATCCCGGACAAGGCTCAGGAACATCTTTAATTGCATTTGATGGGAATTTCGAAAATGCGATTGAGGCTGTAATTAAAAATACGACAATTATTCCAACCGACGCAGGCATTCATACCTTAAATATCCGAGTTAAAGACGCTACTAATCAATGGGGACCTGTTTTTTCAACAGTCGTTTCTGTCGAAAACTTACTTTCTCCTCGTGATTTAAGCATTACTCTTGCCGAAGCATATTGGGATACAGATCCCGGCTATGGTGCAGGAATTCCTTTGTTGGCTTTCGATGGCGATTTCAACAGTGCGGTCGAGCAAGCTAATCTAGGAATGTTTACCGGTTATTTATCGGTAGGTATTCACAAGCTATGCGTAAGGGTTCAAAGTGCCAGCGGAGATTGGAGTCCAGTTTATACGTCTGCTGTTTTTGTTGACGCATGTTCTTCTAGTCCGGTGCCAACTATAACAGCCGGAGGCTCAACAACAATTTGCGAAGGCGATAGTTTGTTGTTGACTGCAGAAGCGGGCTACACTTCGTATAAGTGGATGAAAGGAAGCACTCAACTTTCTGATACAACACAAGCAATTTACGTTTCAGAAGCTGGTTATTACAAAGTTATTGTAACTGATGGAGATAATTGTCCAGGTGTTTCAGTTGCAACCATAGTAAATGTAATTCCTGTTTATCCAAACATTTCTGTATATGGTGAAACCGAATTTTGCGACGGGGGAAGCGTTACTCTTGATGCAGGAAATGCTTTTGACACATACGAGTGGTCAAATGGAGCGACAACAACATCTATTAACGTAACATTAGGCGGAGCGTATTCGGTAACTGTTACAAACGACGGTTGTCAACGAATTTCTCCAATTCAAATGATTACTGTAAATCCAAATCCGGCTATGCCAACTATTACAGCTGATGGAGCTACCGAATTTTGTATTGGCGATAGCGTAAAATTAACCGCATCTTCGGCTAGCGAATATTTATGGTCAACTGGAGACACAACTCAGGAAATTACCATTTATTCGTCTGGTAATTTTACGGTTTCAGCAATTAATAGTTATGGTTGTTCTACGTCTTCAGTTGTTCAAACGGTAACAGCAACCTCTTCCAATCCTGATATTATTGTTCACGGCTCATTGAACATTTGCGATGGCGACGAAGTAATCTTAGATGGAGGAAATGGTTATTCAAATTATCTTTGGTCAACAGGCGAAACCACGCAAATGATTAGTGCAACTACAGCGGGAACCTATAAAGTTACAGTTACGAATGTAGCTTGTGTAGGAGAATCAAACACGGTTTCCGTATCGGTTTACCCGTCGCCTATTTCTCCAACCATAACAGCAATGACAGCAACTACATTCTGTAGTGGTGATAGCGTGTTGTTGGTTTCAAGTGTACTTAACAATAATGTTTGGTCAACTGGCGAAACTTCTAATTTCATTGTTGCATACAGTTCTAACAACTATTACGTGAATGTTTACAATGGCTTTGGTTGTTATGCTACATCAAATGTTATATCGGTTGATGCTATTGAAACAAACAGCAATTTATCGGTTTCTGGAAGTACAAATCTATGCGAAGGCGATTCTGTAATCATTGGAGCTTCTGTTGGTTACGATTCATATGTTTGGTCAAACGGAAGCACAGAATCGTTTGTAAAAGTTTTTGAAGGTGGAGTTTACAATGTAACGATTACAAACCAATCGTGTAACATTGTTTCAGATGGAGTTACGGTAGTTGTAAATCCAAATCCTTCGGATCCAACAATTAGTCAGTTTGGAACAACAACTTTCTGCCAAGGAGATACATTGGTTCTATCGTCTAGCATTTCAGATAGTTATTTGTGGTCGAATGGTTTAACCTCGCAAACAATTAATGTAACAAATACTGGATCATATTCGGTATACGCATATAATAGTTTTGGATGTTCTGCACAGTCAGCATCTGTTGATGTAACTGTATTGGACAATCCGCAACCAATTATTTTGTATTCGGGAAATACCATGTTTTGCGAAGGTGAATCCATAACACTAACTTCAAGTATAGTTGATGGCAATTTGTGGTCACCTGGAGATACTACGCAAGCTATTTCTGTAATTGAAACCGGAAATTATACGGTAACATCGTTCAATACAAATGGATGTTATTCAACGTCAGATCCGTTGACAATTACTGTTACTTCAATTAATCCAATGATTGCTTCATCAGGAAGTACCGCGTTTTGCCAAGGTGGCAATGTAACCTTAGATGCGGGACTTGGTTTTGATTCGTATCATTGGTCAACAGGTCAAACAGGTCAAAGTATATCTGCAATTACAAGTGGAAGTTACTTAGTTACGGTTTCGTTAAATGGTTGCGAACGAGTTTCCGACTCGGTAGTTGTTACTGTTTTTGACTTACCGGAGGTTCCTATTATTACTGCCGGAAGCACGACTCATTTTTGCGACGGCGACAGTGTTATTTTGTCAACAGGATCGTATTCGTCGTATTTATGGAGCGATGGAAGCACCAATTCATTTGCAACAATTTTCGATGCCGGATGCTATTCGGTAATGATTACCGATGTAAATGGTTGTCAACGAGTTTCAGCGTGCCAAAACATTATTGTTGATGAGAGTCCGAATACTCCGATTATTTCGGTTAATGGTCAATATGTTTTCTGTTATGGAGACTCTGTAACTCTTTCATCGTCAGTTGAAGAAGAGTATCTTTGGTCAACCGGAGATACAAGCCGAAATATATTGGTTTACGAAACAGGAATGTTTAATGTAAGGGTTACAAATTCGTATGGCTGCAAAGCAACGTCGCAATATTCAAGCATTACGGTAAATCCGGCACAAGAAATACCTGAAATTTCGTTTGTAGGGAATACGATTTTGTGTGAAGGCGACAGCATCACATTAACTTCAACACCTTCTGAAGAGTACATTTGGTCGACAGGAGAGCTAACAAATTCTGTTGTAATTAAAACTGGAGGGTCATATTTTGTTGAAGCTATTAATTTCTACGGCTGTACGGCTACTTCTGAAATATTTAATGTTTCTGTGAATCCAAATCCGGCGACGCCAATAGTTACAAGCTCGGGGGGTACAAGTTTCTGTATGGGCGACACTCTTGTGTTAACTTCAACTGTATCTGATTCGTACGCATGGTCAACTGGAGATACTAGTCGAAACATATCTGTTATATCTTCAGGAGATTACTTTCTGACCGTTTTCAATTCCTTTGGTTGTGGAAGCAAATCAGACACAACTTCTGTAGTTGTTTACGATGTTCCTGAGGTTCCTGTAATTACCCAAAGTGGAGATTCATTAATGGCAGACGTAATTAATGTTGATTACCAATGGTTTATTGATGGTGTTGCGTGGGTAAATGCTACGACACAAGATATTAAAGCTCCTCACAAAGGAAATTATCAAGTTGTTGTAACCAACCTTAATGGTTGCGAAAGCGAATCTCAAATAGTTTACGTTATTACGGGTGTCGATGAGCAGAGCAAAGAAAAATATAAAATTTCGGCTTATCCTAATCCGTTTAGCGAATTTACAACGATTAGTGTTTCATTGCCAGCTTCAATATTTAAGTATGATTTGCATGTTGTAAATATGATTGGCGAAACAGTAATTAAAGCAAGCAACATTGCTTCTGAAACCTTCACTATTGATGGAACTCAACTTCCAAAAGGGTTCTATATTTTTAGAATTATTTCTGAAAATAAAGAATTAGGAACCGGAAAGTTGATTGTGAAATAATATCGTTTTCTTTTTAAAAAGAGGATTTCATTTGAAATCCTCTTTTTTTTTGCTGCAAAAATACCACAAAAGAAAAAAGGGGGCAAAAAACCCCCTTAAGACAGCATTACTTTAACCTAACTTGTAAACCAATCGTTACCATCGGAATACTAAGAAAAGACCTTGTTGAAACAAGACGTAGCTAATTATCAAAAGGTTGCTTACTGATTAACAATAAAAATTTATGTATTGTTAATCATTCCCAACGATTCATCCTATCCTCGAAGTAACAATGTGTTGATTATCCGAACTGGCATATACAATGCTGCTAATAATCAACATATTATGAAAATAATAAGGGCTGCACTGAGAAATAATACCAATTACGATTCAATGTGACCGACACAATTTAAAAATAAGATACCCGCTTTTGCGGGTATGTGGTAATTTTTTGAAGCACATTCCCTTGAAAAAGGGAATCTAAAAAATCACATATGTGTCATATGGAAATAGAATCTATCTAACTCAAGCATAACCGACTGATAATTAACTGATTGCAAGTTTGTATTTTAGGCTTATTTACTGCTAAACAAAGTTAGAGGCTTATTTCTAATCTTTATACTATTGGCAATTGGTATAAATCACAACATGTTGCTGATTTATTTTTAAAAAAGAACATTTTTTTAAATTACATTTCGTAATTTTGCGAAATATGAAATGCTACATGGAAGAAAATATTTTTACCGAACGACAAGAAAAATTAGCTCGCTATGCTAAAGCTCTAGGGCATCCAGTGCGAATTTATATTTTAGAATTATTGGCTGGACAATCGTGCTGTTATACCGGCGATTTGAGCGACGAATTGCCAATTGCTCGCTCAACCTTATCGCAACATATTAAGGAGTTGAAAGATAGTGGATTAATTCAAGGTGAATACAATCCTCCAAAAATAAAATATTGCTTAAACCGCGATAATTGGAACGAGGCCAAAGAATTATTCAGTACAATGTTTAATTCTGAAGCCGTAAAGAAAATGTGCTAATTTGTTAATATGCGAATGTGCTAATTTATGAAAAGGAAGAAGGCACTAATTACTAATTACAAGTTACTAATTACGAACTAACATTCAACTTTACAAACTTTATGGACTTGACGAACTTTATAAACTAAAAACAAAATTATGGAAATTAAAGTATTAGGAACCGGATGTACAAAATGTAAATCGCTTGAAAAAATGGTACGAGAAAAAGTCGCAGAGTTAAAACTTGATGCGAATGTAACAAAAGAAGAAGACATTGTTAAAATTATGGGATATGGCATTTTAAGCACACCCGGATTGGTAATTAACGATAAGGTTGTAATGAGCGGTCGTCTTCCGTCAGATAAAGAACTAAACGAGTTATTAAGCAAAATTTAATGTAATCTATGAAAACACTAACATATAGTTTAATATTATTCGGAGCTCTTTTATTAATGGGCTGCGAGAGCAAAACAGAGTCTAAAAAATCAACCGATATTGATTCGCTTACACAATCAGTTTCGCTTGCCAAAATCCAAGTAATGTATTTTCACGGCGACCGACGCTGCCCTTCGTGTATAGCCATTGGCGATGAAACAGGAAATTTATTAAAAGCAAACTTCGATGCAGATGTAAAATCAGGCACGATTGCCTTTGTCGAGATAAATGTTGACGATGAGAAAAACGCAAAACTTGCCGAAAAATATCAGGTTGCAGGTTCTGCACTTTTGGTTGTAAAAACAGAGGCGGGAAAAGAAGAAGTTACTGACCTAACCGGCGATGGTTTTAAATTAGCGATGAACATGCCTGATATGTTTAAAGAAAAACTGAAAGTTACGATTGATAATTATTTAAAATAAAGAAAAAAATGAAAAACATATTTTTAGGAATCATCATGTTGTTTGTGATTTTTCCTGCTTGGTCGCAACAAGAAATGAGTAAAAACACCAAATTGGTAGTTTACTATTTTCACATTACCGACCGTTGTCAAACTTGTACCAAAATTGAGGCAAGCACAAAAGCAATTCTTGAACAACAGTACGCTAAACAGCTCGAAGATAAAACCATCGTATTCAAATCGTTTAATGTTGATTTGCCCGAGAACAAAGAACTTGTTAAAAAATATCAAGCTTACGGAGCAACCTTGGCTTTTACATACATTGTAAACGGAGCTGAAAACGGAATTGAAGATTTAACAGGAATGGCATTTTCGAAAATCAACGACGAAAAAGTCTTTTCCTCAGAATTGAAACAGCGAATAGACGAAGCCATTAAGTAGTGGACAGTTCGTAAAGTTCGTAAAGTTGAAAGAACTCGTTGATTGTTTTATCGTTTTAAAAACCGATTACTGTTTTATGATTACTTTTAACTCATTACTCATAACTCATAACTCATTACTTATAACTTGTAACTCAAAAAAATGGAATATTTGCAAAATTTATTAGATGTTACTAATATCCCTTTCTTATCGGCTTTTTTGTTGGGATTGATGACTGCCATAAGTCCATGTCCGTTGGCAACAAATATTACGGCTATTGGGTTTATCAGCAAGGATTTGGAAGACCGAAAGAAGATTTTTTTTAACGGGCTTTGGTACACACTTGGTCGTGCAATCAGCTACACGGCATTAGGAGTAATTCTTTATTTTGGAGCAAGTAAATTCCATGTTTCTAAAATTTTTCAAGCAAACGGAGAGAAATTTTTAGGTCCTTTGCTGATTATTGTTGGGATATTGATGCTTGATATAATTAAGATAAAATTTCCAGGTTTAGGCAAGCTGACTTCAGGTATGGAAAATAAAGAAAAAAAGGATAATTGGTGGTCGGCTTTATTATTGGGGATTATTTTTGCTTTGGCATTTTGCCCATACAGTGGAGTGCTTTATTTTGGGATGTTAATTCCTATGACAATCAGTAGCACATCAGGCTTGTTTCTTCCTTTTATTTTTGCTGTTGCAACCGGATTACCCGTGATAATTGTTGCATATTTATTGGCTTTCAGCCTGTCGAGTGTTGGTGGATTTTACAACAAGGTTAAAATTTTTGAAAAATGGTTTCGAAAGATAATTGCGGTTGTATTTATTTTAGTTGGGTTATATTTTGTATATACATTTTTCATTAGTTGATGTTTCTAAAAAATAAAATCAGATGAATTTTTTTAATTCTTCAAAAGGCAAAATAATTTTGCCAATATTGTTGATTCCTATTTGGTACATTGTTTACTACAATCTACAAGCTTTTACCGATTGGTTTGTGTTTTCAGTTTTGGGGATGACCAAAGGAGAACACCTAGCTGAAGCAATATGGTTTTTTATTTTCGAGTTTCCGAAAGTATTGCTATTGCTCACGCTCATTATATTTTTTGTCGGAATAGTCAGAACTTTTTTTACTCCCGAACGCACACGAAAAGCCCTTGAAGGCAAAAAAACTTTCACAGGAAATGTGCTGGCAGCAATGCTGGGAATTGTTACTCCATTTTGCTCATGCTCTGCCATTCCATTGTTTTTAGGATTTGTTGAAGCAGGCGTTCCTCTTGGCGTAACTTTTTCGTTTTTAATTGCCGCTCCAATGATTAACGAAGTTGCAATTGTGCTTTTGTATGGTTTGTTTGGCTGGCAAGTTGCTTTAATATACGTTTTAACAGGTTTGTTTATTGCAATATTTGCAGGTTGGGTTATAGGGCTTTTTAAACTCGAACATTGGGTTGAAGATTGGGTTTATAAAACAAAAGTTGGTCAAAATGCGTCGGATATCGAAAAAATCAAATTTAGCGATAGAATTAATTTAGGATACAATGCTATAAAAGAAATTGTTGGCAAAGTTTGGCTTTATGTTGCATTGGGAATTGTGGTTGGAGCAGGAGCTCATGGCTATGTTCCGGCTGAATTTATGGCTTCAATTATGGGAAAAGATGTTTGGTATGCGGTTCCGCTTTCGGTTTTGATTGGAATTCCATTGTATTCAAACGCCGCAGGAATTATTCCAATTGTTTCGGTTTTAATTGAAAAAGGTGCAAGTTTAGGCACCGCTTTGGCTTTTATGATGTCGGTAATTGGACTTTCACTTCCTGAAATGATAATCTTGCGAAAAGTTCTAAAACTCCCGTTGATTTTCACTTTTGTTGGAATTGTTGGTGGTGGAATTTTAATTGTAGGATTTTTATTTAATTGGATTTTTTGATGATGAAAATTTTAATTTTATGTACAGGAAATTCGTGTAGAAGTCAAATGGCAGAAGGATTTCTACAATCGTTTGACGAAAATTTAATGGTTCGTTCGGCAGGAACTGAAGCCACAGGAAAACTCAACGAAAAAGCTGTTTTGGTTATGAAAGAAATTGAAATTGACATTTCGCATCATACATCAAATTCGGTTGAAATTTATTTGAATGAAACTTGGGATTTTGTTATTACAGTTTGTGGCGGAGCAAATGAAAATTGTCCAACTTTCATAGGAAATGTAAAAAGCAGAATTCATATTGGTTTCGATGATCCATCTCATACTGTTGGTTCAGAGGAATTTACAATGAAAGATTTTAGAAGAGTGAGAGATGAAATTAAAGAGAAATTTTATGAATTTTATAAAAATAATGTGCTAATTGGTTAATGTGCTGATGTGCTAATTAAAAATGTAAAAGCAGAGCTATTTGGTAACTCGGACATTCTTGTCCGAGAAAAATATAAATTAAAATCAAGGGAAAAATAAAAAATTAAAATATGAAATAGCCATAATTGAGAATAAAACAACAATCAATATGATTATTGTTGTCGTATTCCATCTGGCAAATAAAAAAATAAATAAAAAATAAACAGATGAAAGCAGAAGATTTAAAACTTGTAGTGAAAGAAAAATACGGTGAAATTGCAAATCAATCGAAAACACAAAATGAAACTTCTTGTTGTGGAACTTCGGGTTGTTGCGGAGTTGATTACACAATTTTTAGCGAAAGTTACGACAAATTGAAAGGTTACAATCCTGATGCGGATTTAGGTTTAGGATGTGGAATTCCTACAGAATTTGCACAAATTAAAGAAGGCAAAACTGTGGTGGATTTGGGTTCAGGAGCAGGAAACGACTGTTTTGTTGCAAGAGCTTTAGTTGGCGAAACCGGAAAAGTTATTGGCGTTGATATGACCGAAGCAATGATTGAAAAAGCAAAACAAAACGCTTCAAAACTTAATTTCACAAACGTTGAATTTCTATTAGGAGATATTGAAAATATGCCAATTGAAAATGCTTCAACCGATGTTGTAATAAGCAATTGCGTATTAAATTTAGTTCCCGATAAAGAAAAAGCTTTCGCTGAAATTTTTAGAATTTTGAAACTTGGCGGACATTTATCGGTTTCCGATGTTGTTTTGCGTGGCGAACTTCCCGAAAAACTTAAAAACGTAGCCGAAATGTATGCAGGATGCGTTTCAGGAGCAATTCAAATTGAAAAATATTTGGAAATTATGAAACAATCAGGTTTCAAAAATATTAAAGTTCAAAAAGAAAAATTAATTGCAATTCCCGATGAAATTTTATTGAAATATATTTCGCAAACTGAATTAAATCAACTCAAAACCGACAATGTTGGAGTAATTAGTATTACGGTTTATGCGGAAAAATAGATAATATGCTAATGATTTAATGTGCTAATATGCTAATTTAAAGAATTAAAAACAATGGAGAAACGAAATATTATACTTGAAAAAAGTTTTGATTTTGCTTTATCAATAATTGAATTTGCAGAAGAACTTGAAAATCAAAAAAAGTTTGTAATTGCAAAACAAATTCTGAAATCAGGAACATCAATTGGAGCAAATATTCGAGAAGCACAATCTTGCGAAAGTAGAGCCGATTTTATTCATAAACTTAAAATTTCAGCTAAAGAAGCAGATGAAACCGAGTATTGGTTGCTATTATGTAAACATTCAAAATCATATAAATACGATGAAAAATTACTGCCTAAACTTGAAGAAATTCAAAAATTATTAACAGCAATAATATCATCTGCAAGAAAAAACAAATAATTTGCTAATGATTTAATGTGCTAATATGCCAATTGAAAAACTATCGGCTGTTATAATTAGCACATCAGCAAATTAATAAATCAGCACATTGAATTAGCACATTAGCACATCAACAAATTAGCACATTAAACTATGAAAACAAAACTTAAATTTTTAGATCGTTATTTAACGCTTTGGATATTTTTAGCAATGTTTATAGGCGTTTTAGCAGGTTGGATAAATCCAAAAGTTGCAGAATTTTGGAATAATATGTCATCGGGGACAACCAATATTCCAATTGCAATTGGATTAATTGTGATGATGTTTCCGCCACTTGCAAAAGTGAAATACGAAGAATTGGGCGATGTTTTCAAAAACACAAAAATTCTTGGTTTATCATTAATACAAAATTGGATTATTGGACCTGTTTTGATGTTTACACTTGCAATTTTGTTTTTCAAAATATTTCCGGGAGAAAACAATGCAAATCTTCCGTATATGTACGGAATTATTATGATTGGATTAGCTCGTTGCATTGCAATGGTAATTGTTTGGAACGATTTAGCAAAAGGCGACACTCAATATGCTGCTGGTTTAGTGGCGTTTAACAGTGTTTTTCAAGTTTTATTTTTCTCTGTTTATGCTTGGTTTTTTATTGCTGTTTTGCCATCTTGGTTTGGAATTCCAACAAATTCTTTGGTCGAAAATATTACTATTTTACAAATTGCAAAAAGCGTTTTCATATATTTAGGAATTCCATTTATTGCAGGATTTTTAACTCGATTTACTTTAATTAGACTAAAAACAAAAGAATGGTACAACACAAAATTTATTCCACGCATAAGTCCATTAACACTTATTGCGTTGCTTTTTACAATTGTTGTAATGTTTTCATTAAAAGGTGAATACATTGTGAAAATTCCTTTCGATGTTATTATTATTGCAATTCCTTTGTTGATTTATTTTGTAATAATGTTTTTACTTTCGTTTTTAATGAGCAAAAAAATTGGAGCAAATTACGAACAATCAGTTACACTTTCGTTTACTGCTGCAAGTAACAATTTTGAATTAGCAATTGCTGTTGCCATAGCAATTTTTGGAATGAATTCAGGCGAAGCTTTCACAGCTGTGATTGGTCCTTTGGTTGAAGTTCCTGTTATGATTGCTTTGGTAAATGTTGCGTTTTGGATTAAGAGGAAATACTATTAAGCGTTTTGCTTTAAGTCAGAACAACAGTTAGAAAAAGTATGTTGAAGCAATTACAATAACGATTATTCCGATTATTGTAATGTAAGCATATGGGCTTGAAAAATTGACTGTCCAGCCTAACATTGGGTTTAGTTTTGGAACAATTATGCGAGGGTCTTTAGGATTATAATAAAAAATTCCTCTCCATTTATTTGGGTTTTTGCTCATTGATTCTTGAATCTGTTTTTCTATCTTTCCTTTCATGTTGCCGAGTCTAAATCAATAATAATCTGTTTCAACCTTTCGTTTGGGAAAATTCCTTTTGAATCTTGCGAGTATTCTTTTTTGATTCTATCGACAAAATACATATCAATCTCGCCTTTATTTTTTGCGGCAATTCTACCTCTGAATGTACAGTCGAAGTAGTCTTTGATATATTCGTAGGTACTTCCGGTTATATTTACTTTTTCGGCTTCTCCAGTTGCTTCCATTCGTGCTCCGATATTAACGGTATCGCCCCAAATATCAAATGCAAATTTCTTTTTTCCGACAACTCCTGCAACCACAGGGCCTGTATTTATTCCCAATCGAATTAGCCATGCCGGATTATCTTCATCTTCTTGTTTATCGAACTCTTGGTTTACATAGTCTTGCATTTGAAGACCAGCAATTACGATTTCAATGGGGTTGCTATGATTAGCAACAGGAACTCCTCCGGCACAAATGTACGAATCGCCTGCGGTTTTGAGTTTTTCGAGTTTAAATTGGTCGATAATATTATCGAAAGCTTCGAAATATTTATCAAGTTTATCGATGAGTTCAATTGGCGAAATTTTTTCGCACATATTTGTAAAACCTACAAAATCGGTAAACAAAACCGATACTTTTTCGTATTGTTTTACCTTTGCTCTTCCTGTACGTTTTAGTTCATCAACAATTCCTGTGGGTAGAATGTTTAATAAAAGTATGTCGGTTTTTTTCTTTTCCTCTGCTAGCTGATCTTTTTGCATTTCGAGTAGCAAGTTGGCTTGTTTTTTATTGTTGTAGTTGCGATATAACAGAAATGCTGAAATAAGCATCAGTAAAAAACCAATGATTGAAATATAACTGTAAAGTTTTTGACGCGTGAGTCTGGCATCTTGTTTTAATTCACGTTGTTGCTGAAGAAATTCTTGCTCTTTTTGTTTTTTGTCAAATTCGTATTGCATTTCCATTTGTGCAACTTCTTTTACTTTTCGCTCGTTTTTTACTTCATCGTCAACTTTTTTGTGTTCAATAAAAAAATCATATGCGTTTTTATAATCTCCAATTTTTGAATAACAGAATGAAAGTCCTTCGGCAGATTCTAAAAGAACTTCAGGGGCATTTATTTCGTGTCCTATTTCGTGCCCTGTATTGTAATATTCGATTGCTCGTTTAAAATTTTCGAGTTTCCGATAATACAATCCAAGTGTAATATTCGATTCGGCAATCGAGAATTTATCTTTTATTTCTTCTTTTATTTTCAACGCTTTTTCGAGATATTCGAGGGCTTCTTTCATTTTTCCGGTTTCCATAAAAATGCTCCCTATATTTCCTAAAGTTGTTGATATTCCTCTCTTTTCCTCAAATTTTTCTTTAATAACCAAACTTTTTTCGTAATATTCTAAAGCGAGAGTATAATCTTTTTGGAGGCGATAAATTTCACCAATATTATTATACGAAGTTGCTGTACCTTGTTCATCTTTTGCTTCAATTTTGAGGTCTAAGCTTTTATAATAATATTGTAAGGCTTTTTTAAGATCATCCATATTGTTGTATATCACACCAATATTGTTGTAGCAATCGGCAACCCCATTTTTATCCTCAATCGATTCGCGAATATCGAGTGTTTTCAGAAAGTATTCTAAGGCTTTTTCGTAGTTCGCCATATAAAAAAATGCAGTTCCAATCGAATTGTTTAGCTCGCTATATATTCTTTTATCTGTTTTAGCAACCAACAGAATATTATCGTTTTTTTCGTAATAACGAACGGCTTTCATGAAATATTCCAATGCGGACTCGAAGTCATCGTTGAAATAATAAGCATAACCAATTTCGGTGTATGTTAATGAGTAGCTTCTGGCGTCGTTTATTACAGTACAAACTTCGATGGCTTTTTTTCCATAATTTAGGGCTGTGTGTAAATCAACGGTTTGATATTCTTCAACTAAACCAACCAATGCCTTAACTCTATTCGTATCAATTTGCGATGAGTTTAATAAATTCTTCAACGAATCTATTTTATGATTTTGTGCTACAATTTGAATAAAACTATAGAGAAAAATTAATATTAATATGTATTTCTTTGTGCTCAAATTATGTAATATTTATCCCTAAAACTAAAACATCATCGACTTGTTCGAGCTCGCCTCTCCAATTTTCGAAAGTGTTTAAAAGTATGTTTTTTTGTTCTTGCATAGGCAAATGATTATTTTCGAGCAACATTTTTTTGAGTGCTTGATATTTGAATTTTTTACCATTATTTCCTCCAAATTGGTCAGCGTAGCCATCTGAAAATAAATAAACAGTGTCGTTCTTATAAAGCTTTAATTTATGTGTTGTAAACGAATCCATTTTTTCGTGAATAGCAATTGGCATTTTATTTCCTTTGACTTCGTCAAGTTGAAAGTTAAAAGTTGAAAGTTCATCAAGTTTAGTATTTTCTTCACTTTTAACTTTTAACTTTTCACTTTTAACTATATAGAGCGGGTTATTTGCACCAGCGAATTGACAATCGTAATATTCGAGTTCCGATTCTTTTTTGATTTCTGTGTCGATTATAAGTAGAGCTACGTCCATTCCATCTTTTGTTTCTTCCGAATCGGCTTTTTGATGAAATGAATTTACAATTTGTTTTCGCAATTGATTTAGGATTTCAGTTGCTTCAAAATCTTGACTGCTATGAACGATTTCGTTTAGCAGAGAAATCCCCAGCATACTCATAAATGCTCCGGGTACACCATGTCCGGTACAGTCTCCAGCCATGATGATTAGTTGGTTTTCTTTTTTGTGAAACCAATAAAAGTCTCCGCTTACTATGTCTTTTGGTTTGAAAAGAATAAAGCTTTCAGGGAACATGTTGATTAAAATTTGCTCAGGAGGAAACAAAGCCGATTGAATAAGTCGAGCATATTCGATGCTATCGGTAATTTCTTTTTTCTGTGTTATAATCTCGTCTCGCTGTTTGGTTACAGAATCTCGTTGAGCTTCAATTTCGTCGCGTTGAGCTTCAATTTCATCACGTTGCGAAATAATTTCTTCTTTTTGTTGTTCAATTTTAGCTGTTCGGTCAACGACTTTTTGTTCCAGATTTTTGTTCAAATCGGTAAGTTCGTCGAAGTAGCTTTTGAGTTGTTGCGACATTTCGTTAAATCCTTCTGATAAAACACCAAACTCATCGTTTGTTCTTACAATGGTTGTTTCGCCCCATTTACCAGAACTAACCGTTTTCATTTTATTCAATAAATCGGTTATTGGGATTTTTATCGAACTGGTTGTCCACCTGACAAAGAAGAGAATGTAAATCAGCGTAACAATAATATTCATCGAAATTCCCATCAGCATAATGATTGTATTCAAGCTGGGAATATATGGAAACCACTGAATGTTTTTATTAACCTCAATATTTTCGCTAGTAACCAAATTGTAAAAACTACCCAATAGAACTTTTGTTTGATCATCACTAACACTAGATATATTCACATCGGCAAGAGTTGTAATACTTAATACTATGTAGGTTGAAATAACTGCAATGGGGAAGAAAGTTGTCATGCCGCTCAAGCTTAAAATACGAGAAAGAATACTTCCTGACCGGTACGAAAATACATTTTTTTGCAATGTTTTTTCGTCGAAAAAATGATGAACGTATTTAAAATGTAATCGATGTTTAAGCCAAAAATAAGTAAACAAAACAACGAGGACAGATGTGATGGTTGAGATAAAAAAGTATGCCTTACTTAAACTATGCTCTAATTCGCAGGAATATGATTCTGGATTTGTAATGCTAAAATATTCTGCAATGTGATATACAATAAAAACAACAACAAGTATTGCCGTGTTTATCAGAGGCATATATTGTAAAAATCGTTTACAATATTGGTTGAGTCGTTCGGATATGGGTTTGTTTTTTCGTTTTTTTCGCAAATATCTTTTAAACGGAAGATTTATTACAAATGCAATGATAATGCTTAAAAAAGTAAACAAAAATGTTTTGTGTTCATGTTTTTTATTGAACGATTTATTAACGTCGCTATCGATGTCCCAACCGACTGAAGCACCTTCTCCATTGAGCTGAATTTCAAAATTTGATTGGTTTTTTATAGATAAAGAATCGGCTATACTTGTTTCATTTTCTTGATAAAGTTTTGCAAATTCAGGGGCATTACTTAAAAATAAAAACAAGGCTATCGGAGCCATCAAAAGCCCATAGAGCAGAGAAATTGAAATAAGAACTCTGAAAAATATATACGATGGAGTTTTCGGTTTTTTCATAAATTTCCCCGATTTTATATCAGCCTATTATTTCAGAACTATTTTCCCTCTAAAAATTTTATCTCCGCTTAATTCAATGGTGTAATATCCCGACGAAAGGTTTTCGTTTTCGATTACAAATTTACTATCCGTAATATTTTCTATTCGCATTACTTCTTGTCCGGTTACATTAAACATTCGCATCAGGTATTTAGTCTGATTTTTATTATCAAATGCAACATTTACAATATCATTTGATGGATTTGGATAAATATTAAGCGGATGTAGCTCTATTGATGCCATTCCCACTTCAATCATATTATCGTCGAGATTGGAAATTGACTGACTGTAAGGTCCTTGCTGCGTTCTATCCAAACTTGATGAATAACAGGCGTCTTCTTTTTTCACCGTTACAACATACCACAAATGTCCAAAGTTAGTAGGTTCGTCAGTATATGTCCACGATGTCGATGGTAATGAATCAATCAAAACCCAATCGTCGGAATTTGTATGTCTGTATATGTAAAACGAATAATAATCAAATCCCTCATATTTATCCCAAATTAAATTTACAGTTTGCCCAACACCTTCGTTAATAGTCAAGTGTAAGGTTTTATGTTCATGACTAAGCGGAGATTCATTACCACAACTGTCAACAGCCGATATTTTATATTTCCAAGGACGTGTTTTGGGATTTGCAAATGGGTCGGAATATTCGCTTAAATCAGCTGAAGGAACATTTGCAATAACTTGATAAAATCCGGTTGTAGTTGTTTCTCGGTAAATGTTGTAATGAGAAATTCCTGTTTCTTGAACTTTTTCCCAAACAACTTTATTTAAACCCGAAATGCTATCTACGAAAACCATACAAATTGGATTTTCAGCAGGTAGTTGAGTTGTTACATTATAATTTTCAGCTGTAACACATCCGTTGTCGTCGGTTATGGTTATGTTATAATCACCTTCGATGATATTTGTCAAATCCTCGTCGATAGTTCCATTTGACCAAGCATAGGTAAATGGCATTGAGCCTCCCGATATCGAAATATCAATAGCTCCAGTTGAGTCGCTGCACGATGTTTCGGTTATTACTGCTGATGAAATTACAGGACCATTATCATTACTTATCGAAAACATTTTCATTTTCATACACATGTTTGCATCAGTAACAACCAAGGAATAAGTTCCTGCTGCAAGATTTGAAATGTTGTCGGTTGATTCTCCGGTTGACCATAAATAGTTGTATGGCGAAGTTCCCCCAATTATATTTGCAAGGGCTTGTCCGTCTGAATTACCACAATTCGACGGAGTGGTAATAGCTGTAACTTGCATTTCATTTGGTTCGATAACAGAAAAAGATTCGGCAGTTACGCATCCGTAATAATCGGTAACTTGAACGTCGTAAACTCCAGCTTTAACATTTTGTAAATCTTCGGTGGTATTTCCATTGCTCCATTCGAAACTATATGGCGTTTCACCTCCCGAAACAATTATATCAAGAGCTCCATTTGAACCTCCATAACAATTAACTTCACTGCTTGAATTCAAATTAATATCGAGCGTACTGCTGTTATTGACAACAGCAACAGAAATGTTTTTACATCCATTTTCATCGGTTACGGTTAGCATGTAATATCCAGCTGATAAATCAGAAATCATTGCTTGGTTGCTTCCGCTTGACCATGCGTAGGAATACGGCGAAGTTCCCCCCATTACACTAACTTCTGCGGTTCCGTCTGCGACTCCGCAATTTGCATCAGATACCGAAAGCGAAACACTTAATGCTTCGGATTCAGATATTGTTATGCTATCCGTTTCTACACAGCCTCGATTATCGGTAACCGTAACAAAATAATTTCCAGCACTAACATTTATAAGATCTTCGGTTGTTCTTCCATTGCTCCATGAAAAGCTAAAAGGATACATTCCATTTACAACGGTAACATCGGCATAACCATTTGATAAACCATTGCAAGTTGCATCTACAACAGCGAAATAAATAGTAATATCGCATGGATTTCCGCTTACTGAAATGGTTTCAGTCAACGAACAATCGTGTGAATCGGTTATAGTAATTGTATAATCTCCTGCCGATAATCCGGTAAGCGAATTTGCCGTTTCGCCGGTTTCCCATAAATAGGTGTAAGGAGCAACTCCGCCAGTAACATTAAGCAATATTGAACCGTCGTTACCGTACAAAACATCGGTAATTTCAGATTGAATTGCTAATGCTGTTGGAGCAATTATATTTGCATGAGCCACGCCCATACAAAAGTTATCGTCGTACACATTTACAGTAATGTCGCCTGACGAAATTCCTGTTTCGATAGTATCATTTCCTCCGGTTGACCATAAAATTAAATAAGGAGGAGTTCCTGCTGTAATTTCAATAGTTGCACTTCCATCAGATGAATTGCTACAAGTAGGCGATATTATATCGGTAAAAGTAACGATTGGAGAATTATTGTTATTGATTAGAACATTTTTTACCGCAGTACAACCATTATCGTCGGTTATGCTTACAGAGTAAGAACCTGGACTTACATTTTCAATAGAGTTTGTAGCTATATCATTATTCCACAGATAGCTATATGGAGACGTTCCTCCTGAAACATATACGCTTGCTCCTCCGTCGGTTTGCTGGCAATTTGCTTCTTGAACTAAGGCTACAATTGCAATTGCTGTTGGGGCAGTTACTGTCGCATTAAGTGTGGAAACACAACCATTATCGTCGGTTACAGTAACATCATAACTGCCCATTGATAGGCTACTAATGGTTTGTGTGCTTGCCCCATTATCCCAAATATAACTGTACGGAGCAGTTCCACCAATGGGGATTAATTCTATGCTTCCTGTTGCTGAATTAAAACACAATGCTTCGTTAACAATAGAGGAAAGACTCATTGAACATCCTTGAGTATGCAAAATGACGCTTCCTGTTTTAATACATCCGTTTTTATCGGTAACAGTTACCGAATATACTCCTCCTTGAAGTCCTGCCAAGTCTTGGGTTGTTAATCCGTTGCTCCATTGGTATGTATATGGTGTTGTTCCTCCCGATACCGATAAATCAATCATTCCATTGCTTCCGCTAGTTACGTCATAAGTTGTGGAACTTATATTAAGAGGAGTATTAGGTTGAGTAATAATAAGCGAAGAAAACGATTGACAGCCAGAAGCGTCAATAACGGTTATTTCGTATTCGCCGGCTGATAAACCCGAAATAGTTTGATTTGTAGAACCGTTATCCCATAAATATGTGAATGGACTCACTCCGCCATCGGTTTGAGCTGTCGCTGTTCCATCTGAACCATTGTAACAATTTACGTTGGTTTTGCTAAAAGTAACATTGAATGTTGAACTGAACGATAAATTTGTGGTTACATAATTGCAACCTGATGAAGTTTGTTCAAAGTGAGGATACGCTCCGACTTCAGAATACCACGTTCCGGCAATAAAAAGACTGTCGCCATAACAAATTGAAACATTTTCTTCAACGTAATTAGGAGAAACAACGATAATGTTTATTATTTTATCTAAAATCAATTCGCAATTAGACGAAGGGTCTCTTGCAATTACTTGTAACATTGTATTTGAATCAATAACCGGAGATGAAAAACCTACTGTTCCGCCATGTCCTGTATATTCATATCCGTAATCTGTTCCGTTTACCATCAATTGATAGTTAATGCCCGATTGCGAATTTAAAACACTTATGTTTACTGCACTTCCTGAACAAATTGTATCATAATCAACAGCAATGTTCAAAGCGTTATCTCCAATATTGTAAATATTTGCTACCGATATTATTGCTGTTACAATGCTATCGCAACCCAAAACTGTTTGCATGGTATCGGTATGAATACCAGCTTGGTTATAAGTTGTAGTGTTAAGAGTGAAGCTTTCGCCTTCGCAAAGAGCAATGTAAAGCGTTTTATTATAATTTAATGTGTCTTCGCTATTATCTATAGTCGTTGTTGGTTCGGGAGAATTATATTTTCTTACACGGATATTATCTTCGTAACGAGTCCAAAGTGTGCCGGCAAACTTCCAAACCAATTCATTGGCTGTAACTTTTAAGTTCGTCGTTAGAGGCATCGGAGTGGCTACTGTTTGTTCCCAAAAATTTGCACCGCCTTCTTCAAATGCGGGTATGGTTTCCGAAAAGTAAAAAGTTCCGTCTTCGTTTCTGATAATTTTCAAGTAATATTCAGGATTGACAGTTCTACTCCAATGATCGTTTTTCCACAAATTTGTGTTGTCTACTCCACTTACAGTTACCGAAGAAAATATTTCACCAGAATCCCACCAACTTATCATGGCTCGATTTTGTGAATTTAAACTATCGGCTAATCCTGCACCACGGTAAACATACCCGCCTTTTTTAAATTGCATATCCATTACAATTGGGTCGGTAAACGATTGCTTAGAAATAAACCTAGACTGCGATTCGGGATCACTTGCCGGAGAATTTTGCTCAAGTCGTTGATTTTGTTCCATCAACTGCCCTGCATTTATAATATCGATTGTCCATTTATTTGTATCGAGACTATTATCGTCGAAATCGTCGCCAAACAAAAATGTAGTTGAAATATTGCTTTTTGCGGTAGCTGTTGAATTTCCGTAAAGCATAAAAATTGTATCAGAACTTGAGCCTAAAAGTTGAGGAACCTTAACCCAAATGTGAGTACTCGATTTGTTCATTCCATATTCTCCCTGAATACCGGGTTCAATCCAATAACTTAGTGTTACATTGTTTTCGGTAACAAATCGAATGTCGCTTCCGGTGATGTTCATTTTTCCGGCTGCAATTAATTCGGCGGTATTTACCAGCACCATTACCGAATAATCGGTAAGTGTATCGGCATTTGCTTGGTTGTCAACCAACACTTGTTTGCGGTATGTCCAATTGCAAATATTCGGAGATATTACGCTAAGGTTTAAGGTAATTGTACTATCGCAACCCGAAACACTTTGGAGTTGCTCAACATAAGTTCCGGTGCTTGTGTAAACAGTTGTGCCAAGCGAGTAACTCTCGCCTTCGTTAATGGAGACGTTGATATTTTGATTATAGCTAGGAACAGTTAAAGTTGCCACATCGCTGGTGTCCGAAATAACTCCATCGCTAACAATGCAGCGATACTGATAATTGTCCATTGTAGCAGTAATTCCAATAATCTCTAGTGAATCGGTAAAATTACCCAAATATTGACCTCCAATAAATATAAGATTCTCCCATGTTGAGCCATCATAAATTTGCCACATATAGGAAGCAGCATCGTCTTGCGAAGAAACATAAAAACTTGTATTGCCTCCTATACATACTGAGAGGGAAATAGGTTGAGTTGTAATTAAAGAGTCTGTGTTTTTGAGGCAGCGTATTGAAAACCCAAAATTATTATCAACATTAATACGGTAAACTTGTGCATTTTGATAATCTACATAACGATCGTAAGTACTATCATTATTAAATGGAGTAGAACTCCACCAGCTCGTACTAATCAGAATATTGTGAAATGTTCCAGCGACATGTCGAAATCCTGAAGGCAAGCCTGTGAAGCCACTGCTATTAGTGGCCCCCGTATTGGGACTTGCCCAATGGTTAAAACCAGATTCTTTTAATTTGCCACCTTCACTAGTCCCCCTAAATGCAATTAAATCAGCTTGAGCTTGTGACATGCCTAACTCCATTTCCAATATTTTCCATTTATCATCACTTGCAACATGCCAACCAGTTGGACAAACACCTCTTGAATCATTCACAGCATACCAATTATATAAAGCACCATACGTTTCAGCATATTGAGCAGAATCATTGTTGTAATAACTTAAAGCACCTGTAGTTAAGCTATCCCATATAGTACTGTTAGTTTCATTTGGAATTGTAGAGCCATCAGCATACTTATTTGTATTTAGGTTTTTAGTCATCCACCATTGATTTCCAATTTTTTCGATTGGGTATGATTTGCAATCACGACCATCAAAAATAAATTTTTGAATAGTATCTGTTACAGTTTGTCCGGTTACACATAAATTCTCAAAATACAGAGCTGTAATTTCATTTTCATTTAATGCACGATTGTAAATACGAACATCATCTATTTTACCATTAAAATTTCTAATGTCAGGAGTATAACAATCTCCAATAATCATATTATTAAAATTAACGATAGTCAAATAATTATGTGTCTGATCTAATATTCTATTAACATAAAATTCAGAGCTTCCACCATTAATATAAGAAAAAGCAATATGTACCCATTTATTTGTATCGTTAGCAAAAGAATGATTAGAAGCCAAATATCCTGCTCCGCCATCATTAACCGCAACTTGTAAAGAGTCTCCTGTCGGTTCTATATTAAAATGCATGCTTCCATAATTCCAATCAGCAGAACCAAAAGGCGACTGAGTTCTGTTTTGTGAAAAAGTTTCAATGTTTATCCACATTGCTACTGTAAATGCATTAAAACTTCCGATATTTGGTAATAGAATATTATCATCTACGCCATCAAAACTATATGCACTATTTGAATTTCCAAACCTATCCTCAGTAAGATTAGCAAAATAAACAACACCATCATTTCCATTTCCGCTTTCGTCAATTGCATTTCCGTTGAATGGGTAATAAGCAACTAAGCCACTTGTAGGAATTTGAGCAAAACTATTTGCAGAAATTAACGACCAAAACAAAATTGTTAGCACAACTTTGCCAACGTTCCAATTTTTGGTAAAGTTTAAGAGGCTGGAGTAGTTAAATTTACGTAATCCGTTTAAGTTTTTGGCTGATGTTGCACAAAGTGTTTTCATATGGGTGATTTTGAAATTTGTTTTACCCAGCAAGCTAAAAAAAAAAAGTAGCATGCGAAAAAAATTGCAAGAGTAATTGATGAATTATGTTTTTAAGTAGATAAATGTGGGGGAAATGTAACAATTTGGCAATGTGCCAATATGCTAATGGAAGAAAAGGCAAAAGAAATAATGTGATAATTGAGGAAAGGAGAAATGTGATAATTTGGGAATGTGCTAATTTTGGAAAAACAAAAGAAGGAAGTTAGAAGTTAGATTTTTTTCATAACTCCATAACTTCGTTACTACATTACTCCATAACTTCGTTACTTCATAACTTTACAAACTTTCAAAGAATTCGTATTTCAGAAGTAATTTTCATCGCTTTTTTGTAAACGGCACTCACTCCGCAATATCGTTCTTCGGATAATTCTATTGCTTTTTCGAGTTTGTCCATCGGGAGGTCTTTACCTTTAAATTCGTAAATCACATGCATCGAGGTAAAATGTTTTGGGTGTTCCTCAGTCAAATCACCTTCAACTATCACGTTGAAATAATCCAAATCAACTCGCATTTTTTTTAGAATCGAAACAACATCCATTCCGGTGCAGCCAGCCAAAGCAAAAAGCATAAATGGTTTGGGTCTTGGACCACGATTTTCGCCACCAACCTCTAAGTTTGCATCTATTACTATTTTATGCCCGTTTACAGTGCCTTCAAACGCCATGTTTTCGAGCCATTTAATATTTACTGATTCTTTCATCTCGTTTTTTTTCTACAAAGTTAAAAAAATAATATTCACGTATGTATATTTTTGCATAAATTGATTACAGCAACTTTAAAAGCACTTTTTGAAGCACTTTTGGAAAATGCTCGTATTCCAATTCGTGAATTTTGGAAGCAATATCGTCAACGCTATCTTTTTTGTCAACAACACAACTTGCTTGAAAAATTATAGCCCCCTCGTCGTATTTTTTATTAACAAAATGAATGCTTATTCCTGTTTCCGATTCGCCGGCATCTTTTACCGCCTTATGAACATTCGTTCCGTACATTCCTTTGCCGCCATATTTGGGAAGCAAAGCAGGGTGGATATTTACAATTTTATTTGGATATTGATTAATCAGATTTTCGGGAACCAGTAATAAAAATCCGGCTAAGACGATAAAATCAATGTTGTTGTTTTTCAATAAGTTTAAAATCGTATCGGAATTGTAGAACGCATCTTTATTAAAAATTTCGCATTGTACATTAAGTTTTTTAGCTCGTTCAATAACAAATGCTTTGTGATTGTTTGTTAAAAACATTTTAATATTAACCAACGAATTATTTTTAAAATAGTCGAATATTCTTTCGGCATTAGAACCCGAACCCGAAGCAAAAACAGCAATATTAATCATTTTGATAAAATATAATTTAAGCCCGTCAATATAGTAATTTTTGTCATGATGATAAGATTAGTTAACAAAAAAATCATGTTTTTTTTGAATTATATCAAGTAAATTTATTTCTTTGCATTTCAATTTGAAAATAAAAAGTATTATTAATTAAAATTAAAAGTTATGTCAGACATTGCAACTAGAGTAAAAGCAATTATTGTTGATAAATTAGGCGTTGACGAAAATGAAGTAGCACCAGAAGCAAGCTTCACAAATGATTTAGGAGCAGATTCTCTTGACACTGTTGAGTTAATCATGGAGTTCGAAAAAGAATTTAATATTGCTATTCCAGACGACCAAGCTGAAAAAATTGGAACAGTAGGAGACGCAATCAATTATATCACTGAGCACGCAAAATAGTTTTATTTTTTTAACCTTTTTTTAATTTTATGGAATTTAGACGAGTAGTTGTAACCGGTTTAGGTGCTGTAACCCCATTGGGAAACACAGTTGAGGAATTATGGAATAATTTAATCAACGGTGTTAGTGGCTGTGAAAAGATTACTCGTTACGATTGTTCCAAATTTAAGACAAGGTTTGCTTGTCAGGTTAAAAATTTTGATACTGAAAAGTATGGCATTGACCGTAAAGAAAAAAGGAAGCTTGATCTTTATGCTCAATATGCTATTGCAGCAGCTACCGACGCAATGGAAGATTCAAAATTGAATCTGGAACAAATTAATCTCGATAAAGCGGGAGTAGTTTGGGCTTCGGGAATTGGTGGTATTGAAACTTTTTTAGAAGAAGTTAGAGGGTTTGTTACAGGAGACGGAACTCCTCGTTTCAGCCCTTTCTTTATTCCTAAAATGATTTCGGATATAGCCTCTGGGCATATATCAATGAAATATGGTCTGAGAGGACCAAATTATGCAACCGTATCAGCGTGTGCATCGTCAACAAATGCGTTGATTGATTCGTATTGGTTAATTCGACATGGAAAAGCAGACATTATGGTTACCGGAGGTTCTGAAGCTGCGATAAATGAAGCAGGAATCGGAGGTTTTAATGCAATGCAGGCCTTGTCAACCAACAACGAAGAGTATCAAAGTGCTTCAAGACCATTCTGCAAAACCAGAGATGGATTTGTAATGGGAGAAGGTGGTAGTGCTATTATTTTGGAAGAATTAGAGCATGCCAAAAAACGAGGGGCTAAAATTTATGCCGAAATCGTTGGCGGAGGAATGTCGGCCGATGCTCACCACTTAACTGCACCACATCCTGAAGGATTGGGAGCAATAAATGTGATGAGAAATGCACTTGAAGACGCCAACATGAAACCTGAAGAAATTGACTATGTAAATGTTCATGGAACAGCAACTCCTCGTGGCGATATAGCTGAGACAAAAGCAATTGTTGCTGTTTTTGGAGAACACGCATATAAATTGAATATTAGTTCAACAAAATCAATGCACGGACACTTGTTGGGTGCAGCTGGAGCACTTGAGGCTTCAATAGTAGTGCTTTCTATAAAAAACAATATTGTTCCGCCTACTATTAACCATAAAGAGCAAGACCCAGAAATTGACGATAAATTAAATTTGACATTCGGAAAAGCTCAAAAGCGAGTGGTTAATGCAGGATTAAGCAACACTTTTGGTTTTGGAGGACACAATTCTTCGGTTATTTTCCGCAAGTTTGTTGAATAGGACTACTCGTGCTTAATTTCTTTAAGCTATCTTATCCTTTCAAGAATCAAAAAGATAGGGAATTATTTGTATTCCTTAAAAATATGCTTGGTTTTAAACCAAGTGATGTTTCTATATACCGACTCGCCTTTACACATAGCTCTGCCTCGTTGGTTTCTCCTAAAGGCATTGCAATGAATAATGAACGACTAGAATTTTTAGGCGATGCCATTTTAGATTCAATTGTAACCGATTTTTTATTTAATAAATATCCGAACGAAAAAGAGGGTTTTCTTACTACTATGAGGTCTAAAATTGTGAATCGAAATTTTTTAGACAACATTGGTGAGCAGTTAGATTTAAATCAGTTTTTGAAAATTCAGCTTTCTGAAAATTCTGAAACAAAGCATCATTTTGGAAATGCTTTTGAGGCTCTAATTGGAGCTATTTATATCGATAGAGGATATAATAAAACTAAAAATTTTGTAATTCATAAGTTAATAAACCGGTTTATTGATATTGAAGAATTGCAGATTGCAAACCATAATTATAAAAGTCGAGTAATTGAATTTTGTCAAAAACATAAACTTAGCATTCAATTTATTACTGAAGAAACTTCTGATAAGCAATTCGCATTTGAATCTAGAATCTATATTAGCGATGAAATATTTGGATTCGGATTTGGTCAAAATAAAAAAGATGCGGAACAAAAAGCAGCCGAAATAGCACTCGATAAACTTCAAAATAAGTTCGAAAACTTGTAATTAGGTAGAATTTAATAAGGTTGTAATGAGTAGTTTGTGATAAAAATAATTACTTTTATGCAATTAAGTTTAACCAATGAGGTTTTTTACCATATTCTTTTTTTCATTTCTATTTTTGACAATGCTCAGTATTGCTCAGAAACAAAACACCATTGATAGCCTTATTGTTGAGTTGAAAATTGCTAAAGACGATACAACAAGAGTTAATATCCTTAATGATTTAGGAAATGAATATTTAAACAACAATCCTGAATTAGCCATAGATTATCTTAAAAAGTCGCTCGAATTAGCAGAGAAACTAAATTTTGAAAGTGGAGTTGCTTTTGCAAACAATAACATTGGCTTGTATTATTATTTCAAAGGAATTCATAAAACAGCACTCGAATATTTTCATAAAGCTTTAAAATATATTGAAGAACACGGCAAAGAAGAAGTAAAATCAAATATATATAACAGTATTGGTGCGTCGTATAATTTTCAAGGCAATTATGCAAATGCACTAGAATTTTATTTAAAGTCGTTAAAAATTGAAGAGCGACTGAATAATAAAATCGGAATGGCTAGAGTGTATAACAACATCGGAATTATTTATTACTACAACAATAATTTTGAAAAGACCTTAGAGTTTTTCAAAAAATCACTAAACATTAGATTAGAACTTGGAGATAGCTCTTCAATAATGGGTTCTTACAACAATATTGGAGAGGTACATAGAGAAAAGAAAAATTTTAATAGGGCTCTAGATTATTTTACAAAATCCTTAGAAATGGCAGAGCATCTTGCCGATAAAAGAGGTATTGCCCAAGCCTATGGGAATATTGGAAATGTATATCAAGATTTGAACGATTTTGAAAAAACTCGCGAATACTATTTTAAAGCCTATGAAATTAATCTTGCTCTTGACGATAAAAATGCCATCGCTCAAGCTCTTTACTATATTGGAACAGCTTATGCAAAAGAACAAGATTTCAAAAATGCGGTTGATTATTTTATGCAAGCATTAAAAATAGCAAAAGAAATAAGTGCACTCGAACATATTAAAAATATCTATCAAAATTTATCGGAGATTTATGAAGCTAGCAACAACAATGACGAGGCTTTAAAATACTATAAATTGTTTACTAATTATAAAGATTCTATTTCATCTCAAATGAATTCGGAAAGTTATGCCGAACTTCGAATACGATTCGAAACTGAACAAAAAGAGAAAGAAAATGAATTGTTGAAAATTGAAAATGAAATCACGGAATCGAAAGTTAAACAAGGAATTTATATTCGGAATATTATGATTTCAGGATTTGTTGTGATTGTATTTTTTATCTTATTAATACTCAGAAGTTTTTATCAAAACAAGAAAATAAACAAACAGCTATCAACACAAACACACCAAATACTCGAACAATCGGTGAAATTAGAACTTGCTAATCTTGAACTTGAAAAACTATCAATTGTTGCAAAAGAAACAAGTAACGCAGTTGTAATTATTGATAAAAATGGAGATATCGAGTGGTTAAACGCTGGGTTCTCAAATATTTACGGCTATTCGCACGATGAATTTACAACTATTAAAGGGAAAAACATTTTAAGAATAAGTAGTAATCCAAACATTAAAGAAATTTTAGACGAATGCTTATTGAATAAAAAATCAGTTAGTTACGAGAGCCCTACTGGCACAAAATATGGGACAGAACTATGGATTCAAACAACTCTAACCCCAATTTTTGATTCTGTAGGAAATCTTAGAAAAATTATAGCCGTTGATACTGATATTACAGCCATTAAAAACGCTGAAAATGAGATTAAACTTAAAAATAAGAATATCACCGATAGTATAAATTATGCTAAAAAAATTCAAGATGCGATACTTCCTAAAGAGAATGAATTAGAATTTATATTTAAGAACTCATTTGTTTTTTATCTACCGAAAGATATTGTAAGTGGAGATTTTTATTGGTTTTCTCAAGTTAACGATGAAATAATTATAGCTGTTGCCGATTGCACAGGGCATGGAGTGCCCGGAGCTCTTATGTCGATGATTGGCTCAATGTTGCTTAATGAGGCGGTTAATCACTTTAAAACTACGTCGCCATCTGCTATTATTAATAAATTGCACCTTGGGGTATTAAAAACGCTACAGCAAGAAAAAGATAGTGTGGCACAAGACGGAATGGACATTTCGATTTGTAATATAAATTTGAAAGCAAAAAAGATTACTTACGCTGGAGCAATGCTCCCAATATATATTGTAAGAGATGGTGATATTGAAACACACGAACCAAATCTATTGTCGGTAGGAGGAACTCTTATTCGCAGTGATGAGAGATATGAAAAAGATTTTATCGACCGCGAAATAGATATTATCCCAAATATGGAATTGTATATGTTTTCAGATGGGTGTATGGATCAGTTCGGAGGCGAGAATAACTCTAAGCTAAACAGTAGTCGATTTAAAAATATTTTGTTTGATGCATCAAAAAGTGAGAATTGCCACATTCAAAAAGAAATATTAGAGTCAACAATTATGAGTTGGAAAGGGAAAAATAAGCAAATCGACGATATGCTGGTAATTGGAATTAAGTTCTAATTTAGGAATTATTTTTGAGCAGTAACTTCTTTTTCATTTTCCTTTTTATCGGTGTGATATACATCTAATGCAACTAAAATTGCCGTAAATCCCCAAAAAGGAACCGATGCTTTGTCAGTATCTAGAAAATTATTCAAAAATCCGTGCAAATAGTAAGTAATCAATCCAAGCGTAAAAATCAACGATAATAATCTAACTTCTTTATTTAACGTTTTTCGTCGAATCATTAAGCCAGTATAAAGAGTGGTAATAACAATTGCAAGAAAAGTTAAACTTCCAAATATACCAGATTCAGCTAGTGGGCCAATATATTCACTATGGGCATTTCCCATATTTCCGTAGTTTGTACTGATTATTGTTTTTTCAGAAGAAAGCTGAAAGGGAGCATATTGAAATTGATAGGTTCCTGGCCCCCATCCAAAAAAAGGTTTTTTTTCAAACATTCGAAATGCACACTTCCATCGATTTATTCGTTCTAAGTTTGATGCATCGGTTGATATATTTGAAATCGATTGCACGTGTTTAGATAAATCGGCCGTAGAATCTTGTGTGTTTTCTTCAAGCGACATTAAAATTTGCTTTTGAAAAGCGAAAAATAAAATAAGAATCGAAGCAATCATTATCAATACAGTTCTAAACTTAATTTTTAACTTTACTGCAATAAATACACCTAGTACACCAATTAAGCTAATCCATGCTGCTCGAGTATACGATAAAACTGTTGCAAATATCAAGATGGAAACAACTATCCAAATTATGGTTTTGAAATTTTTAGAATAGGTTTCCGAAAAGGCAAATCCTATTAAAATTGGTATATAAAATGCGAGTATAGCCCCATAAGATGTGTGATCGTTATAAAACGGAGTCATGACAGAATTCGAGGCTTTTTGGTCTATTAAACCATATTCGAGATGCCTTGTAATGGCATACGTTATTACCATAAGTAATGGAATTGTGTAAAGCCAAACATATTTTTTGATATTTTCAATATTTTTGAAAATTTGGGTCGCAATAAAATAAAATGCAGCTAAAAACCAAAGTCTTGTTACAAGAAACTTGAATGATACTAAAGGCATCGTACTCGTAAGACTTGTCATAAAAATCCATATTAAATTTACATATATTGCAATCGAAATTGGATGGTAAAATACTTTTTTATCAAATTTTTTCTCAACCAACAATTTTAATGTAAAAAGAATTAAAACGCCAAATAATAGAGGTTCAGTGGGTAAAAACATGTCAAATTCTAAATCTTTAACCAAATCTCGTAAGGGGATTGAAAGAGGGGTAAGAAATACAATTATAAATACGAGTTTTTGCAACGAAAACACTGCAAAAAGGACAATTAGAATAACGAAAGGTAAAATATTAAAAAAATAGAACTCCTGAGTAATCAAAAATGAGTTAACAATGATGAAGATAATTGTCAGGATGTAAACCCATTTTATTTTAAGCTTGCTAATCAAAATTTTAGGATATTACAAATTATCTTTTTTTGCTTTCAATTACAATTATTGCAATTATCCCCGTCAAAAAAGCTCCCATAGCACTGAATAATACAATAATCCAACGAATTGGAGATGATTTTTTATCGGCAGGGAATGGTTTTGTAACAATTTGTGCGTAAGTAATTACTTTTTCGACTTCAATGATTTCATTTTCGTACTCGAGCTTAGTATTGTTGTACACATTTCTTGCACTCCATAATAAACTTCCAACCTCATCATTCTCAATACCTTTTTTCTTTAAATTTTCAATTATTTGTAATAGTTCTGCTGCCGAATTAGAACTACCCTTTCCTTCAGAAATCAATTTTATATATCTTCTTGTTGACTCTTTTGATTGAGTTCCAAAATCAAAAATTCCAAATTCACTTTGATGAGTACGTTTGATGCTTTCCAATGAATCGATTTCTTTAACGAGTTTATCGAGGAGTAATTTTTTTAGTGCAACAACCTCTTCGTGTTTATCTCTGTGCATTCGCCTAACTTTTTCGTTGTAAAAGTCAACAATTGAGAATATCATCTCAGAAGCTATCTTTGGGTCTGTATCAAAAACTTCGATTTCAACAGCTTCGAATTCAGTTTTTGAAAAAGAAACATTCGCATCAAATTCTTTATTCAAGTTTGTAAAATAATATTTGTCAGTTGTGTCTAATTTATAATGAAGTCCTAAATTAAATTTCTCAAAAACTTTTTTCTTAACGTCCATTGACTCAATAATCTGAAGCATTTGCTCAGTATTCGACTCTTCGGAGAAAGTTGGTAAATTCACCGGATATAAAATTGCCCACGATTTATATTTAGGCGGGATAAACGTCGGCAGTGTAAAAACCGTTGATAATACCATTGATATTAGGACAAGTGCTGCTAAATGAATCTTCCATTTCCCCAACACTTGAAATATACTCTTATTGTTAAAATAATTTTCCATAGTATCGTAATTAATCTGATTTACTAATTCTTCAATATTTTTAAGTTTATCGAAATATTTATAAAATAAATCTCGATAAAAGTTAATTAAAGCTTTTTTTTTTTAATGTTGTCAAATAAAATTAAAAGAATCAAAGCCAAAAGGAAAGTTGATAAACTCGAAATAGTTATAATCAACCATCGAATCGGATATGCTTTTCTTTCAGATTTTTCGGCGTGACTTACAATAAACTTATATGGTAAATCTTGCTCATAATCGACTTTTGCTTCATTATATTTTGATTCTATTATACTTAATTTTTTTATTTCGTGAACGAGTAAATCCCGAATCGATACGTATGCTCCTCCGTATTGAGCTAAAATACTAAGCTTTTCTTCAAGTGCTTTTACGCCTGATGTTCTTCCTTCTGATAGGGCTTTTGCGTATGCTTCATTTAGGACTTCGGCTTGCGATTCGTAATCCATTACTCCTTTCGAACGAATTAATTGTATAGAATCTTCTAATTTTTGAATAAATCTTTTTTGAATAACATACTCATTTTCAACAATTAAAAGAGCTTTGAGGGCTCTTTCTTTTTGAATTTTATTCATGGTTGAATCAACAAGCTCTGCAATATCGTTTGCAATATCGGCTGCCATTTGAGGGTCGGTATCCAACACTTCGATTTTAACCGACATGTATTCGGTTTTTGAATACGTAATATTGTCGTCGAATTGTAAATTTAGCTTTGTTCTTCGATAGTTGGCATCAGCATCTATTTCGTAATGCTCCATCAAATCATATTTCTGAATAATTCGATTTTTGATTTTGTCAGAATACAACACTTGAAGCAATTGCTCCACATCTTCCTCTTCGCCGAATTTTAAAAGCTCTTTCTTTGTATTGTTTTCGGTTAACAGCGACTGAGATATAGAACTTGATGATGCCGGGAATAAGATTACTTCAGATTCGAAGCGTTCGTCAATTAAAAAAGATACGATTGTCGAAATAACTAAAGCAATTCCAGTAAGAATTAATAACGGTTTTCGTCTTAAATGAACGTACGTTATCAAGTCTGTTGATTCGAAATTAAAGTCTTGCGAGGTTTTATTATCCATTCAATTATTTCAATAAGCGACCAAAAATAGAAAAAATATCCGATTAAACCTCTGCGATAATCAAAAAATAGTTTTTCTTGCCTTTTTGAATCAGAATATGTTTATTGTTTAATAAATCGTTTTTTGAAATTATATATTCCGGGGCTATTTTATTTTTGTTCAAACTAACTCCGTTGCTTTGTAACATTTTTCGACATTCTCCTTTGCTTGGAAACACTGATGTTTCAACGGCTAATAAATCAATAATATTTATGTTTTCGATTTTCGATTTTTCAACTTTAAATTGTGGAACTCCTTCAAAAACCGACAAAAATAATTCATTGTCCATTTTTTGTAAACTTTCGTTGGTTCCGTTTCCAAACAAAATATTTGTTGCTTCAATTGCCGAATTATAATCTTCTTCAGAATGAACCATTGTGGTTACTTCTTTTGCTAAACGCAATTGTAAAAGTCTCAAATGTGGTGCTTCGGCGTGTTGTTTTACCAATTCTTCAACCTCAGTTTTTGATAAAAGTGTAAATATTTTGATGTATTTTTCAGCATCAGAATCAGAAACATTCATCCAAAATTGAAAAAATTTATATGGACTTGTATATTTTCTTTCCAACCAAACATTTCCCGATTCGGTTTTTCCAAATTTTCCACCATCGGCTTTTGTAATTAATGGACAAGTTAATGCAAATGCTTCGCCGCCAAGTTTTCGGCGAATTAATTCTGTTCCTGTTGTAATGTTTCCCCATTGGTCGGAACCGCCCATTTGAAGTTTACAATTTTTTTCTTTGTAAAGATGATAAAAATCGGTTCCTTGAACTAATTGATACGAGAACTCAGTGAATGACATTCCACTACCGCCCTCAGAGCTAATCCGTTTTTTTACAGAATCTTTGCCCATCATATAATTTACGGTAATGTGTTTTCCAATATCTCGAATAAACTCCAAGAAAGAGTATTTGCTCATCCAATCGAAATTATTAACCAATTCTGCTTTATTTGAAGCTTCGGTTTCAAAATCTAAGAATTTTCCTAATTGAACTTTCAACGCATTTTCGTTATGACGCAACGTTTTTTCGTCAAGCAGATTACGTTCTTCTGATTTTCCTGATGGATCGCCAATCATTCCTGTTGCTCCGCCAACTAAAGCAATTGGTTTGTGACCTGCAATTTGAAAATGTTTCAACATCATAACTCCAACCAAATGTCCAATATGTAATGAATCGGCAGTTGGGTCAATTCCTAAATATGCTGATGTGATTTCTTTTTTTAGTTGTTCTTTTGTTCCAGGCATCATATCGTGAATCATGCCACGCCATTTTAATTCTTCTATAAAATTCATATCGGTTTTTCTTAAATCGTAAAAATTGTGTGCAAACTTACAAAATTTTAATTGATTGGCACAACTGTTCAAATTCGAACACTGTTTTTTGTAAAATCAAACACTTTATAAATAAGTTTAGATACAATAAATAGAACAAAACGACTAATATTCAGACAAATGCGTGATTTGGCATAATTGTTAGCAAGGAAAAGCGAATTAAAAATATACAAAAAATGAAAAAAATCTTATTTATAATCTCTTTTTGTTTGCTTGGTTTATTGAATTTATCAGCAACAGAAACTCCCGAATTTGATGGAAAAATAACAGGAAAAATTGTTGATAAAAACTCGGGACAAGCTGTAGAATATGCAAATATAGTTCTATATCGACAATCGGACTCGACTATGGTAACTGGAACAATTAGCGATTCGAACGGCTTTTTCGAAATTCAAAAAATACCGTCAGGTAATTATTACATGGTTACAAATTTTATTGGTTATGAAAAACAATCGGTACGGAATATAGAGATCAATAAAAATAACAAATTGGTCGATTTAAAAAATCTTGCAATTCAACAGGCGATAAATACACTTGCCGATGTTGAAATTGTAGCTGATAGAAATTACGTAGATTTTAAAATTGATAAAAAAGTTGTAAACGTAAGTCAGCATATTAATGCCGAAGGAGGAACTGCTGCCGAAGTTCTCGAAAATGTTCCTTCGGTTACGGTTGATATGGAAGGAAATGTTGCATTAAGAGGAAATACAAATTATACAGTTTTAGTTGATGGTAAACCTAGTCCATTGAAAGGAAGCGATGCGTTGAAACAGATTCCTGCAAGCATAATCGAAAATATTGAAATTATTACAAATCCATCAGCTAAATACGACCCCGATGGAACTACCGGAATAATAAACGTGATATTGAAAAAAGACAAACGAGATGGTTTTAATGGAATGATAAATTTATCGGGAGGAACGTGGAAAAAATATGGAGGAAGTGCCAATTTTAATCTCCGACATAAAAAAACAAATTATTTTATAACCGTTGATTACAACAAGAATCCTAGCAATATGACTGCTGGAGAAGACCGTACAAATTTTCTTTCAGATACCGTTTTGAATTTAGAAGAACGAAGCAAACGAGTTGAAACCCGTCGTCCATGGAAAATAAATTCAGGAATAGACTATTATATGAATGAAAAAAACACGTTAAGCATTTCGGGAACTTACGGCGGTTTTGGATACTTTCGCGATTTCAATACAAAATATTATTCATATACTGAGCCTGTTTCTGAAGAAGGATTTATATTGTCTGATAATTATTTTTCGGTTGATGGAATATACTATTCGGGAAACTTAAATTTTCAGCACAAATTCAACGAAAACGGACATAATCTTGATGCTTCGATAACTCTTTGGCAGTGGAATGGAAATCAATTTGAAGATTCTCATCAGCAATTTGCCGACGAAAATTGGAATCCGATTGACCAATCTATTTTGATTAGAACAAATACCGAAAGCATTCGAAATAATTTTAAGATAACGGTTGATTATGTGTATCCGTTCAAAAAAAGCAAATTTGAAGTTGGAGCCAATGCTCATCTAAATCCGGGAACTACTGAATACATATTTGAAAATTATGACGAAACTACTGAAACGTGGATAAATAACGAAGAGTTTTCCAACGATATGTTTTTTAAACAAAATATTTTTGCAGGATATTCAACTTTTTCGAGCGAATTCAAAGGGTTTTCATATCAATTGGGCTTGCGACTAGAATATACCGACCGATTAATACATCAAAAAACTACCGACGAAAAATTTATGGTTGACTTGTTTAATTATTATCCAACCATTCATATTTCAAAACAACTGAAAGAAAATCAGCAAATTCAAGCTAGTTATAGCCGAAGAATAAATCGCCCTGAGCCTTGGGAATTAAACCCATTTCCGAATTATTCCGATTCGTACAATTCTAGCAAAGGCAATCCCTACTTGCGACCGGAAGATACTGATGCAATGGAACTAAATTATTATAAACGAATTAAAAAAGGATTTTTTTCAGTGGGATTGTATTATAGAATTAATCACGATACGAGAGTTATGAATATTCAAATTGATGAAAACAATTGTTTGTATCTCATTGCCGAAAACATCGACCGCACAAGTGCTTACGGAAGTGAACTTATGTTAAATTACGATGTTAAAAAATGGTTAAATATGAATCTCAGCGGAAACGCATATCAATACGAAATGTACGGTAGTTTGTCAGAAAGAAACGTAAATCAAAAAAGTTTTAATTGGGATTCAAGATTCGTAGCAACCGTAAAATTACCTAAAGATATTCGTTTTCAAATAAACGGTTTTTATTCGAGTCCGAGCGTTGAAGCTATTGGTAAAATGGAGGCTTCGTATTCGGTTGGAGCTTCGTTTCACAAGGATTTTCTCGAGAAAAAAGCATCGATAGCAGTAAGCATTAACGATATTTTTGGAACACAAAATTATATTACGCATTCAAAAACCGAATATTATGATTCGCACATATGGTTCAAAGGTGAATCGCAAGTTGTAAGGCTTACGCTAATTTACAAAATCAACAACTATCAACGTCGTCAACAACAAAACGGAATGGAGATGAATTTTGGAGGAGGTGCGTAAATACTATAATATGTAACAAAACCAGATAATGAAGTTTATTTCGAAAAGAGATGTTGAATTTCGGTTGGGTTTTGCTATCTTAAAATTGTTAAGGAACCTCTTATTTGTTTTTTTGAATATTTTGATAGATCAATAATATAAAAATAAGTCGCTGCTGGTAAATGTTTATTATTGTATGTCCCGTCGAATTTAGTTGAATTTTCGTAATCTTTTTGAGGACCATATACTGTATTCCCATTTCTGTTGAAAATTATAACAGTTGATTCAGGGTATAGTACAATATTATCAATCTCCCAATAGTCATTATAACCATCATCGTTTGCTGTAATAACATTATACGGATGAATATCCATCTGGGCTTTAGTTATTGTATATGTAATCGTAATACTACACCCCGTGTTTTTATTTTCTATTATTACGTTGTAGTTTAAAGTATTAAAAATGCCATTTGTTGAAACTATTATTGTTTTTGAAGTATCATTAGTTTCTTCCCAAAAATAGGCCATATTATTTTCTCCATTATCGGCATTTAGCGTAATGACTGTGTCGACATCTTGTTCAAAAGTAATATTGGTATTTTCTATAGGCGATGAAGGTAACTGATTAATCGTAACAAAAATATTGTCAGATGTTTCGCAGCCATAAAGATTAGTAACAGTTACAGAATATAATCCCGTTTGAGTTACAGAAAAAGTTTGATTTATGGAGTTATCTTGCCAATTATATGTTCCGTCATTACCAGCGTCTAATACAATAGGGTTGCCCTCACATTGCGAAAAGTCGTCGCCTAAATTAACAATCGGATTAAGGCTTTCAACAACTGTTACAAAATTTTCATCTTCGCATCCATTAGAGTTTATAACCGTTACGGAGTAAACTCCTCCTATTGAGACCGTAATTTCTGCTAAATCAGACCCGTTTGACCAATGGTAAGATGCTCCCAAATCACCTCCCTCGGCAGTTAACATTGTTGTGTTTGTTGTACAAAAATAAGGATTTCCCAGTATTGTAACTGAAGGTGTTGAAAGAATGCTTATTAAAACACTGTCTGAATCAGAACAGCCATAAAGATTAGTAACAGTTACAGAATATAATCCCGTTTGAGTTACAGAAAAAGTTTGATTTATGGAGTTATCTTGCCAATTATATGTTCCGTCATTACCAGCATCTAATACAATAGGATTGCCCTCACATTGTGAAAAGTCGCCGCCTAAATTAACAACGGGATTAGGACTTATATTTACGGTTATGCTATCAACAAAAATATTTGCTCCATTGGTAATTGTTAAAAAATATTCTGTGGTTTCGATTGGAGAAACTGAAATTGAAGCTGTTGTTTCGCTTGTATTCCATAAATATGTATATGTGCTATTTTCATTAGCTCTTAAAATAATTGAACTTCCTGTACAAATTGTTGTATCGTTGTTGACTATTCCAATATTAGGGATAGTTGAATTTTGATTAAATAAATTTTGCACTTCACAATTGTTTAACGCTTTATTATAAAATAATATGTCGTCTATTTTACCAAAAAAGTTATAATTCATTGAGCTATAATTATGATTATTGGCAGAAAATGTTCCAATATGCCAGTCGTGTTGCATATTTAAAAGCGAATTATTATTTAACTTTACAGAAATCAGATTCCCATCAAAATAATGGTAAGTACTGTCATTTTTTCTTATAAAAACTAGATTATGCCATTTGAATAATAAATCATTTGCAAAATCAAATTCATTTACAAAACTGTTGGTTTCTAAATCTCGTGTTACGTTATAAGTTGTTTCGTGATAATCAGTTTTTTGATTGTAATCAACGTGGATGCCGTCTCTAAAAAAATCAGAAGTTACAGTTCCTGATCGAGAATGACCATCAAAAATATATTGATGATCTAAATATCCTATTGATAAACCAGGTTGATTTTCCCAACCTTCGCAATATGCCCAAAGAGAAATTGTAAAATCACCAATTTCAGAAACATCTGTAATTGGTGTTATTAAAATATAATCATCTATTCCATCAAAAAAATAAGCTTTATTTTCCTCGCCAAACCTATTTGTTGTTAAAGTCGTTCCATTTTCAATAATACCATTATTCCCATTTCCAGACTCATCAATGGCATTTCCGTTGAATGGGAGTGAAAGAATTAGTAAGTCATTAAATGTTTGTAAACTATCTTTAATGTAAATACTATCGGTAGCATTATTTCCATCAATAGATGCAATAACTGAATATGAATTTTCTACATTAGGAACAATTATACTTAATGATGTATCGCCTGTACTCCATAATATTGAACAATTCAAATTGATTTGGGCTGTTAACAAAATAGAATTATTTTCGCAGGTTTGAATAATTTCTACGGTAGGAGTTTCTAAATTTCCAATTGTTAATATCCAAACAGCACCGGCTCCACTTTGACCATCATCATCTGAAACAGCTCCAACTAGTACTTCGAATGAATTTGTATTTGCAAGATAAAGTTCTACAGATACGCCAAAATAATCTCCAGCATCTAATATGCCCGTAAAACCTCCAAATAAACTACTTATTTTCTGATAATCTTTCACTGTGCCATCACTATTTAATAAAAGAACCCAAAAAGCACCTGCATTTGTAGCTCCATCGTCATCGTCATAAGCTCCTGCAACAATATCACAAATACCATCATTATCTATATCTCCAATATTACAAATACTTCTACCAAAGTTATCACCAGCATCCAAAACTCCATTGAAATTTCCTTGTGTTGCACTTATTTTTTGGTAATAGTTTACAGTTTCATCACTATTCATAAATAAAATCCAAATTGCCCCTTTATCTGTTCCTCCGTCATCATCTTGCATAGACCCAATGACAAATTCATTAATACCATCTCCATTTAAATCTTCAATTTTGGCTAATCCACGACCAAACCAATCGTAATCATCTAGTTGTCCATAAAAACCACCAGAAGTATTACTTATTTTTGAGTGTGTTTTTACAGTTCCATTAGAATATAAATATAATATCCAAACGGCTCCTCTATCAGTCCCGCCATCATCATCATCTCTTGCTGATACGCCAATATCCGTTATACCATCATCGTCCAAATCACCTAAACTTGAAACTGTAATTCCAAACATGTCAACAGCATCTAAATCTCCTATAAAATTGCCTTCTAAAGCAGAAATTTTTTGCTTATTTTTCACAGTTCCATTAGAATTTAGAAATATAATCCAAACGGCACCCGTATTTGTTCCTCCATCGTCATCTCCCCATGCACTTACAGCTATATCTGTGACAGCATCGCCATCTATATCTCCCAAATTGCAAACATATGCACCAAAAATATCTTCATTATCTAGTCCTATTCCAAAACCACCACTTGTTGAACTTATTTTGTAATAATTTTTAACAGTTTTGTCTTCATTCAACATCAAAAGCCAAACTGCTCCTCTGTTTGAACCACCATCATCATCTCCAGAAGCTGGCACAGCAATATCATTAATATTATCTCCATCAAAATCTCCAATAGAAATTGCTCGACCAAAGCCATCATCACTGTCAAGTGTTCCAGAAAAGTTTCCAAATGTAGAACTTATTTTGCTGTATGATAACACAGTTCCAATTTGTGCATTGGATAAAAAAATAATTAAAAGGTTGATTATTAATGTTAAAAACAGTTTAAATGGCTTCATAATTAGGTATGAATAACAAATATACTATTTAAAATATAGAATACTAAATTTAGACGAATATTTATTTAAGTAGAAAATTTCGCGTTATTTTCTTGCAATAAATTCTGCAATTTCCAAATCAAGTTTGGTTTGGATTTTAAGTGAAGATAATTGATTTACAACAATATGCCCAACAGTTCCAGAAATTAAACTTTTATTTTTATCGAAAAATTCACGGTTTACAGCAATAATTCCACCTGTATTTTTGTACAATGCTTCACGTTCGAGTTTTGTGAAATTTTCTTGATTTAAAATTGGTTTCATTCCGCTTCCATCGTGCTGAAAAAATGTGTTCATTTCTTGGCGAACGCTTATTAAACTATCGGTTTTGAAAATGCGAATTGTGTTTATTGCATCTTCAATAGTTTGTGTTTTTATAAATGGGAATTCAACCGACAAAAGCACAATTATTTCAATTTTCAAATGTTTTAATTCTTCCATTTGAATAACGTGAGCAACTGTTTCGGCTAAACTTGTGTTGTGGCGAGCAAATTTTTCGGGACGTTTGTGAAAAATTATTTTATTGTTGTTTGGATATTTTTCAGCAATATATTCACCAACAGTTTCATCTGGAGATGAAATCACAATGTTATTAATTTTTTCAGCTTTTAAAGCTTGTTCAATTTTTAAATCAACAACTTTTTTGCCATTCAATTCAATAAAAGCAACATTTTTGCTGTCGTATTTTGTTCCTCGAATTGGAATTATTGCAATTGCATCATCGTAATTTGAAATATTATTTGCAATAAATTTCTCTTTAATTGCAGCTCGTGTATCTAAAATTTTATTTTCGTTCGATGTTAAATTTTCACCGTGTTGACGATAATAAAACAATGGAGTGTTTATGTTTGTAACCTTATATTTTGCTGTAAAACGTATCCACAAATCGTATCCATCTTGACATTTGAATTGTTCATCGTATCCGCCAAGCGATTGAAGAAACTTTTTGCGTATCATTGTGCAGGCTCCGTGAGCAGGTTGGTCTAAAAGCGAAACTTCTTTTTCGAACGAATGTCGTTTTTCAATATTCATTACATCGCCTTGAGCATCCACCATAAAATAATCAGGAAAAACCAAACCAAGTTCAGCATCTTTTTCCAAAACTTCGGACATTAATTCCAAAGCATTTTTTTCGAGATAATCGTCAGCATCTAAACGCATTATGTATCTGCCTTGAGCAACACGTAAAGCAATATTATTGGTTACATTTAAACCTTTATTTTGTTGAAAAATGACTTGAATTTTTGAATGATGCGAAAAACTTTCAATAATTTGTTTCGAATTATCGGTTGAACCGTCGTCAATAATTATTATTTCAAAATCTTGAAACGATTGATTTAAAACACTTTCGATGGCTTGTTTGATGTATTTGCCATAATTGAAATTGGTGATATAAACCGTAACTAATGGTGTTTGAATATTCATTTTAAATTATTCTCGTTCTTTAATAACTTTTGCAGGAACTCCAGCAACAACTTCGTTTTCAGCAACATTTTTGGTAACCACAGCATTGCTTCCAACAACTCCGCCTTTTCCGATGGTAACGCCAGGCAAAACCGAAACGTGAGCTCCCAACCAAGCATCGTCGTGCAAAACAATTGGTGCGTGCGAATATCCTTGCTCTTGAATTGATTTCGATTTTTCGTGATTGTGCATACTTGTTTGAATGTAAACAAATCCCGAAATCAAAACTTTTTTACCAATAAAAATGCTGTCGCCACCATTGAAAACTGTATAAAGTCCAATTCTTGCTCCTTCCGAAATGTGTAATTTCGCATTATTATTCGATAAAAGTCGAACTCCTCGGTCAATTTTTACATTGTTTTCTATTATCATTTCTGAAGTTGCGTGTGCCCGAATTTCAACATTGCGTTTGAAAATTACATTGTCGCCAATTGTGATTTTGCTGTTTTTATCAATCATCAAACTTGGAAATGTATCGCACTGAAAATTTTTACCAATTTTCAAATTTTTAGATGAAACTAAAAAGCGAAAAAGTTTGCCTTTTAGTTTGCAAATATTTCTTGTATAATATTGATGTATAGATAAAAACATTGATTTTTATTTTATCGTTTTAATAAATTCACTTGCTGTCATTACGGGAAGTTTTGAGTGTGTAAAATCTTTTAAATTTCTTGTAATAATAATGTCTTGATTGTTTTCAATTGCTGAATAATATTGAATTGCGTCTTCAAAATCAATGAATTTATTATCGTTAAGAGCTAAATCAATTATTTTATCATCAATTGATAAAATTGAAATTAGTATTTTAAATTTCCTCAAAATTTCTCGAGTAGATGTAACTGAATTTGTTTTTTGCAAAATATAATTAATGTTTGCAAATGTCAACGTTGATAAGTACAATTTACATTTATTCTTATCAGCCAGTGAAAAAAGTTTTGCTGCGTCTTCGTAAAAAGGTTCTCTTTTTGCAAGTAAATCAATAACAATATTGGTATCAATAAATAGCTTCTTCATTTATATTTTTCAGATAGATAATCACTATAATCTTTTTTGAATTCATGATCAGTATCAACTATTATTACACCAATTAAACTTTCAACTAATGGAGTAATTTCAATATCTTTTGATTTTTGTTGAGTAACTGAATTTAAGTATGATTCAATCATTCGAGAAACGCTAATATTGTGAATTCTAGCGTATTCTTTTGCTTTTTCAATAACGGCACTATCTAATCTAACTGTTAATTTCGAGTCCATAATTGTAATTTTGTCGTACAAATATACAAAATCAATACGGCTGTCACAAGTTTTTTATTTAATATTTTTCCAATCTAATTTTTGATGTGCAAGTAAATCAATTGTTGTGGTTTTTCCAATAAGTTTTTCAAAATCACGTGCGTCAATTCCTGAATTTGGACGAAGACAAATTAAATTTTCTTCGCTTAAAACAGTTCCAGCTTTTAAATCAAATTTTGGATAAACAGCACGACGAAACGATTGAACGTGACCATTTTCTTCTTCAATTTGCAAAGGTTTTTTAGTTTCGTTTCCTTTTATGCTTTGAATAAATTGAATTTCGTTTTCTAATTCAATAACTTCTTCTGGAATTAGCGAAACTTTATGGTCGCGAAATTCTTTTCCTTCACGACTATCGGTAAAATGAAATTCTAAAATTTCGGCTCCCATTGCAACCGAATAAGCTAATGTTTTCCAGCCAATTGTGTGGTCAGAATATCCAATGGTTAAACCTGTTAATTCTTTCAATTTCGACATCACATTCAAATTTGCATCGCTGTGATTTATTGGATACATTGATGTGCATTGCAAAAGTGCTAAATTTTCTGGTTTTAAATATTTTTTATCAATTGATTGAATGTATTTTACAGCTTCTAAAACTTCATTTTCAGTCGATAATCCTGTAGAAAGTATGATTGGTTTTCCTTTTTTTGCAATGGTTTTCAAAACTGAATATGCAGTTAAATCGCCAGAACCAATTTTATAAATTGGCATATATTTGTCAATCCAAAGCATCATTTCTTCGTCCCAAACCGAAGCCATATAACCAATTCCTGCTTTTATAATTTTTTCTGCAATTGCAATATGTTGTTCTTTGGTTAGTTGAAATTTTTTGAAATGCGAATTTCTTACAGGACTTTCAATTCGGCTAACCAAAGTATCGCCCGTGTAAAGTTGAAATTTCACGAAATCAACATTTGTAGAAATTGCCAAATCGACCAATTTCATTGCATATTCGAAATTGCCTTCGTGATTTCCACCAATTTCGGCAATCAATAATGGACCATATTTTCCTTTAAATGGATTGTTCATTCACGTTTTTATAAATTTCAAAAACTTCTTTTAAAGAATATGTAAAATGTTCACGGTCAAATTTAGCAATAATTTTTGAAGCGGTTTCAAAATCATGTTGGTCGTCAATTGCCATTTGAATTCCAGCCGCTTCTATGCAAGTTTGATTGAAAAAATAATAGAAATTTTGTTCTGCATCGTTTTGATACAAATATATAGTAACGTGTTCAAAATGTTCGGGCTTATTGAATTTTTTGTAAATTTCGTTGTAATAATTCACTTTCACCATTTCAACACTCATTCCTTTTGGAAAAGTTCTATTTTTCACGTTACTAACCAAATCGAAAGTATTTTTTCGAGCAATTTCCAGCATCGATTTAATAGTATTCAAATCGATAAATAAATTATCTCCGTTAATTCGTGTTGCATAATCTAAATTGAAATGTTTTGCACATTCTAAAAACCGTTCGGCAACATTTTCTAAAGAACCACGAAAAACATTAATTTTATTTTTTTTGCAATATTCAACTATCGGATTATCAGTTTCTTCTTCTGAAGTTGCAACAATAATATTTTCAGGTGAAACAACTTGCGATAAACTTTCGAAAATGTATTTCAAAATAGGTTTTCCATTAATTTCTCGCAAGATTTTACCTGGTAATCTTGATGAATTATAACGACATAATATTATAAACCCTAGTTTCACAATTATAAATTATAAATGGTTAATTATAAATTGTAAATTAATACAGAATTCGCTCCCTTTTTTCATTTTATTCTCTTCGTTTAATAATTTACAATTAACAACTTACAATTATTTATTGTTTCAAATTTGTTTTTGTTGTTTTAATTATGCTTGTTATTAATCTGATTATTTCTGAAGCATCTTTATTTATTGTTTCAAATTCTGTTTGATTTAAATAATCTGTTGCTTTCATTAATTCTAACCAATATATTGTTTCATTTATTTCTTTTTGAGCAATTGCTAGTTTGTGAATAAAATCGGCTTTACTTTCTGCATGTTCAGCTTCACGAACCATTGCACCAACTGAAGTTCCACTTCTTAATAATTGTTTTGATAAAATATATTCTTTTTTCTCAATTTGTAAATATTGATATAGTTTTATTATCCGTATTGCAAAATCAAAACTCTTATTTTTCACAATGTTCTTATCCATTTATAATTAACAATTAATAATTATTCACGGTTTGAAATAAATTTTACAGGTGAACCGCCAACGATTGTATAAGGTTCAACATCTTTATTTACAACTGAATTTGCTGCAACAATAGCTCCATCGCCAATTGTAACTCCTTTTAAAATGGTAACATTTGAGGCTATCCAAACATCGTTACCAATTTTTATTGGTGCTGTTTCGTTTGGTTGTTGATTAATGTTTATTCCTTTTTTTGCTTGATGATTACTGTCAACAATATATACAAATGGAGCAATTAAACAATCGTCGCCAATTTCAATTTTGTTTGATGCAAAAATAAAATTATGAAAACCAATTGTTGTGTTTTTTCCAATGCTGATTTTTGCATTTTCGTTACAACTACAAATACGAGTTCCTTCTTTTATGGCAACATTATCATCAATTGAAATATTTTTAGGAAATCGTTGAAATTCAACGTTTTTATCAATAAAAACCCAATCACCACAATGTTCTAATCTTCTTTTTGCGAAAAATAAACGAATAGAATTTCTAAACGTAAATTTTAAATGTTTTCGAAATTGACTTTGTGACATATTAAGTTGAAAGTTATAAAGTTTATAAAGTTGAAAGTTTTACTCTTTCAAAAGCATCAATATATGAATTTTCGGTTGCATTGAAAATTTTTACATTTCGAGATTTTGCATAATTATTCAAAACATAATAGCTGTTGAAAGAATATACAAATTTCATTAAAACTTCTGATAAATTTCGTTCATCGTCAGTTGAGCCTTTGTACATTACTTCTGCTTTTGCTGTTTTTGCATCATAAAAATGTTTTTGACTTAAATAAACTTTATTGTCGTCGCCAACAAACAAATCTTTCAGCCACGAATGTTCGGCACCAATTAAATAAGCATTTTCATAACCCAAATCAATTGCAAATTTTAATGATGGAATTAAAACATTGTGTGGTCGTGGCATTCCCAAACCTGTTTTGAAGAAAAAATGATTTAACGAAGTAAATCCCTCAACAGGAGTTACATTGAAATAAACAATTGTAATATTTTTATTTGCTTCAAGTTCAATTTTCCATGTTTTGTGATTTTTTGCCATTGCTGGAACAAACAAAAACATTTTCCAATCAACTATTTTTGCAATTTCCTTAAAAGTTGCTAATCGACCTTCTTTATTCGTAATAATTTGATGTTGTGCCCAATAATTTGTAGAAACAATTACATAATTTCGTGGTTTAATTTTCGGAAAAAGTTCCGATTTCCAAAAGAAATTTACAGCAAATAAATCTTTGTTTTCGAGAAATTTCGGATTGTTTTTAATGGTTTCTTCCAACGAAGGACTGTTTCCTAAAATCAAACAATCTTTATTTTCTACTACATTTTTGGGTTTACGAAGAAAAAAATGTGAAGTCAACAAAATTTTGATCATCGTTAAAAACGATAAAACCAAATTTTCAATAAAAATCTGAATTTTGTACTTTCCCATATATTTTTAATACAATTCTATCAAGTTGTCATTTCGAACTCGGTTACTGAGCGAAGTCGAAGTATCCTGTGAGAAATCTCAATCATTCAAAGAAATAGATTTCTCGTCGTTACACTTCCCTCGAAATGACAGCCAGAAAGGGATTTTAATTTTTAAACAAATTCTTCAAACTAACTTTATCTTGAATAATTTTATTCACATCATTTACCGAAATTCTTTCTTGTTGCATTGTGTCTCTGTAACGAATGGTAACCGTATTATCTTCCAATGTTTGGTGGTCAATTGTTATGCAAAATGGTGTTCCAATTGCATCTTGACGGCGATAGCGTTTTCCAATCGCATCTTTTTCTTCAATTTGACATTTGAAGTCATATTTTAGATTATCGAAAATTTTTCTAGCCATTTCAGGCATTCCGTCTTTGTTCATTAATGGAAGTACGGCAACTTTGTATGGAGCTAAAACTGCTGGAAGTTTCATCACAACTCGTTCTGAACCATCTTCAAGTTTTTCTTCTGTGAATGCATTGCTGATAATTGCTAAAAAAGTTCTGTCTAAACCAACCGAAGTTTCAACCACGTAAGGAACATAATTTTCGTTCAATTCTGGGTCAAAATATTGAATTTTTTTGCCTGCAAATTCTTGATGGCGTTTCAAATCGAAATCTGTTCGTGAGTGAATACCTTCTAATTCTTTAAATCCGAAAGGAAATTGAAACTCAATATCGCAAGCTGCATTTGCATAATGTGCCAATTTATCGTGATCGTGGAAACGATAATGTTTTGCATCAATTCCTAAAGCTTTGTGCCATTTCAAACGTGCTTGTTTCCAATGTTCGAACCATTTTAATTCTTCGCCTGGACGAACAAAAAATTGCATTTCCATTTGTTCAAATTCTCGCATACGGAAAATAAATTGACGTGCAACTATTTCATTTCTAAATGCTTTTCCAATTTGTGCAATTCCGAAAGGAATTTTCATCCGTCCTGTTTTTTGAACGTTCAAATAGTTTACAAAAATTCCTTGTGCTGTTTCTGGACGAAGGTAAATTGTGTTTGCATCTTCAGAAACTGAACCCATTTGGGTCGAAAACATCAAATTAAATTGACGAACATCTGTCCAATTTCTGGTGCCTGAAACGGGGCATACTATTTCACAATCAATAATTAATTGTTTTAAATCGTCTAAATTGTTCGTTTCTAAATCGTCAACGAAACGTTTTTTAACGGCATCTATTTTTTCTTGATTTTCTAATACTCGTTGGTTTGTTGAAACAAATTGTGCTTTATCGAAAGTTTCGCCAAAGCGTTTTTCAGCTTTTTCAACTTCTTTGTTTATTTTATCTTCAATTTTAGCAAGATAGTCTTCAATCAAAACATCAGCACGATAACGTTTTTTGCTATCTTTATTGTCGATCAAAGGGTCGTTAAAAGCATCAACGTGACCCGAAGCTTTCCAAATTGTTGGATGCATAAAAATTGCACTATCAATTCCCACAATGTTTTCGTTCATTTGTGTCATCGATTTCCACCAATATTCTTTGATGTTATTTTTTAGTTCAACTCCATTTTGACCATAATCGTAAACGGCACTTAAACCATCATAAATTTCGCTCGATTGAAATATAAATCCGTACTCTTTTGAGTGTGCTATCAGTTTTTTGAAAAAATCTTCTTGTGTAATCATTTGATTAATTGGTTGATATGTTTATAAGTTGATGGGTTTATCGGTTTAAAAATACTTTTCACTTTATGAACTTTACAAACTTTATGAACTAAAAACTCTTAAGTATTTTTCTTCTTTTTTCGGCTTTTAACGCATCAGAAATTTTAAAGTCGTTTCCGTAAATAGCTCCTTCCCATTCGCCATACATTGGGTTTGGAAGTAAAATAAAACGGTCGCCAAATTCATTTTTGTATTGTTCGACTAAATCGAATCCAAGTGTTGAATCTCGTTTTTCGAATATTTCAGTAAAGTCGGTTAATTGGTCGCCAATTAATAATAAAATCTGATATTCTTTTCCAATAGCTATCCTGCGATCTTTCTTGCTGTTAACACTGTCTTTAAATAACATATGAGCATCATCAATAAACGGGAAACCTAAGTCGGATAAATTTTTTCTAGTTTTTTCCAATTCGTTTAATTTTCGATTAGAAATATAAATGGTTTCAACACCTTTTTCTTTGGCATAGTTTAGAAATTCTAATGCTCCGGGTAAGGCTTTTGCTTTAGCTTGGTCTGTCCACTCTTTCCATGTTTCCGAACTATATCCTTTTCCTGTTTCTATACATTTTGCTTCGAAAGGACTATTGTCAAGCACAGTTTCGTCGATATCAACAATCACGCAGGCTTTTTTAGTGGTGTCGATATTCTCTAAATATTTGTCGAGCATAACTGTTGCCCAATTATAACATTGGTGATATAATGCTTTCATCTCAGCCGATTGTTGAAACCAAACTGTTGACATAAGCAAATGTTCGTATTCGGATTTAGTTTCTTGTACAGGCTCTGTTTTATTGCAGGCTGAAATCGAAATCGCTACGAAAATAATTAAAAAATAGTTTTTCATAATTCACTGTTTTTATTTAACCGTGAAAATACAAAAAAAAATAAATGTTTTATTGATTGTAAATTAATTTATATCCTGAACCATGAATATTCATAATCTCAACTGTTTCGTCTTCTCTGAAATACTTTCGCAATTTTGCAATATACACGTCCATGCTTCTGCCATTAAAATAGTTATCGTCTCCCCATATTTTTTTTAAAATAGCCGAGCGTTCAACGGTTTGAAAAGCATTAATCGCCAAAATGTATAATAGTTCGGTTTCTTTCGAAGTGAGTTTTTGAGTTTCGTCATCTTTAGTAATGAACTGTTGATTATAATTGAATAAATATTTTCCGACTTGAATGTTGTTTTTGTCTTTAATTTCGGAGACTTCGCTGGTTCGTCTCAAAATGGCATTGATTCTTAAAATCAATTCTTCCATATTGAATGGTTTTGTCATATAATCGTCAGCACCAACTTTAAGCCCCTTAATGGTGTCTTCTTTCATCGATTTTGCTGTCAGAAAAATGATGGGAACATTTTTATCTGCTTTTCTAATTTCTTGGGCTACCGTAAAGCCATCTTTTATAGGCATCATTACATCTAAAATACAAAAATCAAACGTGTCGGAACAAAATTTTTCGTAAGCTTCTTTTCCGTTTACAGCGAGTGTAATTTCGAAACCTTTTGCTTTCAAAAATTCTTTTAAAACTAAACCCATATTCGGGTCATCTTCAGCTACTAATATTTTTATTTTTGACATATATTTTGGTTTTATATATTATTATTTGGGATAAAGATAATGAATTCGCTTCCTTTGTTTTTTTCCGATAATACGGTAATTTCGCCACCATGTTTTTTTACAATGTTAAAGGCATAATTCAAGCCTAATCCAAAACCTTTAACATCGTGAATATTTCCAGTTGGAACACGATAAAATTTTTCAAATATTTTTCGTTGACTTTCTTTGCTTATTCCTATGCCCTTATCTTTAAAGCTAATGTAAATTCCTTTTTCGTCGTTAAGCGTTGAAACATTTATTTCGGGTTTTTCGGGCGAATATTTATTTGCATTATCAAGAATATTCAAAAAGACATTAAATATGTGAAGTTTATCGACAAAAAACATTGTGCTTGTTGCATTCAAATTTTTGCTTATCAGTCCTTCATTCCGTTTTACCTGCATTTCAATATTATTAATTGCTTTTGAAACAATTGTGTGAATATCATCTAGCTCAAGTTTAAGTTTAAAATCTGATTTTTCGTACACTGCATTTTTGAGTACTTTTTCAACCATCTCGCCCAAACGCTTATTTTCTTCTACAATGATATTGGTAAAGCTTTTTCGAGTATCATCGCTGCTTGATACATCGGGGTCGTTTAATGCTTCGCAAGCTATTGATATAGTCGAAATCGGCGTTTTTAGCTCGTGGGTCATATTGTTTATAAAATCATTTTTTATGACCGATAATTGTTTTTGTTTTATGATGGTTGAAATGGATTTGTAAAAAATAAAAATAATTAAAAACACTAGCCCGATTGAAGCTAAAAGAATTAATCCAGTTTCTTTCAGTATATAAGACTTTTGATTTGGGAAAAATACTTTTATTATTTTGTCGCTGCCAAAAATTGATGCGGGGTAAAGATTTGCGGCATAGCTAGAGTGAATCAACCGACTAATATCATTAAATTTACCCCAAATAGGGAAATTGTACTTATCAAAAACACCGTATTCGAATCGAGTTGAAATGCCTACATTTTTAAGTTCAACTTTCAATAACGAATCAATAAGTGGATTATTCATTTTCTTCTTTGTTTGATTCTCCTCAGCACTGTCAGCATCTGTGAGAATAATGTTTGGTAGGGAATCTCCGCCAACACTGATACTCGAATCGTTAATATTTATGTGAGCCCAAGAACTAGAGGCAATTGTAGAGTCTTTTATTCCGTACCGTTTAGCTAACTCTTTCGATGGTTCTTGTATTTGATCCTTGTCGGTATTTGCAGATAAATGACGCTTTCGATTATAGTCAGTATCTGATTCGAGGGAATATGTTTTGAATTTAGGTTTTGCATTTTTTGAGTGCGGTGAAGGTTGGTTTAAATGATTGTAAACGCCTCGGTTTTGAAACATATATGCATTTTCCAATCGTTCGTATTTAGCCGTAAAATTTAGCATTGCTTTAAATACATTTTGCTCGAATTGCGATTTTTTCAATTCAATAGCATTGCTTATCCAATAAATTTGAACAGCGATTAAACTGGAAATAATCAAGATTGACGATACAATCAATATTTTGATAAACCGTTCTGTCATGGGTTAAGTTATTGACATCAAAAATACAATATAAAATATTACGAATTAACAATTTAACAACTCTTAACACTTGTTAACTCTGGTTAACATTATATTCGAAATTTACGAAATATATTTGCAATGAACTTACGAGTTTTAAAAACTTATTGGTTTGTTCTTTCCTAAATATATTCTTTGGTCGAAAAAAGCTGTTCAACTCCACGAACGGCTTTTTTTAAATGACAATTGATTATGATATTTTTTGACCACATTACCTATTTTTTTGCTAATTAGAAAGCTCTCGTTTATTCATGTTATTTTCAGCTAAAACAAAACATTCTGCAAGAATATATGTTTTTTCGTAAAATCAGAAAGAATAATACGAATTATAAGTTGCAGTAAGTTTTATTTAATAGATATTCAAGCATATAGCATCTTAGTTTAATTCAAAATGACAAGGCTGGGTGATATTTTCAATTACCTTTAGAGGAATCTGTAGATTGGTTATTCGCTGTAATTTAGATAAATAACAAACGCATTAATTTAAAGAATAGTAATAATGCGTGTTGCCAGCAAAATCAAACTAGTTTTTCAAATTAACAAAATTTTTATACCTTTGTTAGCTATGTTGGGTTTCAAAACCACATCATTATTTTTTTAATTAATAAGGTTAAATTTAAATATATAAACACATGAATTTTGTTGTATCGAGTACCGAATTATTGAGTCATTTACAAGCAGTTAGCAGAGTAATTAGTTCAAAAAACACCTTGCCAATTTTAGACAATTATTTATTTCAATTAAAAAAGAAAGAACTTACTGTAACAGCTTCTGACCTTGAAACAACGCTTATAACAACTATAAGTCTTGACAATGCCGAAGGCACTGGAAACATAGCCGTAGAAGCTAAACGATTAAACGATATTTTAAAAGAGTTTCCTGAGCAACCATTGACATTCAATATTGATTCTGAAACGTTGAATGTTGATATTCTTTCTGAAAATGGTAAGTTTTCAATCAAAGGACAAAATGGAGATGAATTTCCGAATCTGCCTAACTTAAATCCTGAATCTACTTCAAAAATCGCAGTAAGTTCTGACGTTTTAAATCAAGGTATTAACAAAGCTATTTTTGCGACAGCCGACGATGAACTTAGACCTGTTATGAACGGAATTTATATGGAATTATCAAGCGAATATTTGTCGTTTGTGGCTTCCGATGCTCATAAATTAGTTCGATACCGACGTTTAGATGCAAAATCAGAAGTTGAATCTGCATTTATTCTTCCAAAGAAACCAGCAGGCTTATTAAAAAATATTCTTGGTAAGATACACGAAGATGTAACGGTAGAGTTTGACGAAAAAAATGCGTTTTTTACGATGCCAGGATACAAATTAGCGTGCAGACTTGTTGAAGGTCGATATCCAAATTATAATTCGGTAATTCCGACCAAAAACCCAAACAAAGTAATTATCGATAGAGCTGAATTATACAATTCGATTAAACGGGTTTCGGTTTTTTCGAATCAAGCTAGCAACTTAATTAAATTAAAAATCACTGGAAATCAAATTACAATATCGGCTCAAGACATTGATTTTTCAATATCGGGAACCGAAAGAATTAGTTGTCAATACGAAGGCGATGACATGGAAATAGGTTTCAAATCGGTATTTTTACTTGAGATTTTAGCAAATTTAGCATCTAATGAAGTTGTTGTTGAATTATCTGACCCATCAAGAGCTGGAATCTTATTGCCACTAGACCATGACAATAAGAGCGAGGATGTACTTATGCTCCTGATGCCGATGATGATTAACGTTTAGTCAATATTAAGGAGACGAAAGTCTCCTTTTTTTCTTTCAACATTATTCGAATTGTAAAATTTTAATCAATGCACAAAATTAAGATTGTAATTTCAATTGTTTTTCTAATCCTATTTATTGAAAATTCAACGGCTCAACCAACAAAGGGAGAAGCTAACTCGAATTTCGATATCAACAATTGTGAAGTTGCCTTGACTCAATATTTGAAATTGTTAAAATCAGAAAAGGAAAACACGTTTTTTCATTATCGAATAGGTTTATGTTATTTAAAAACGAACCTAGATAAAAAAGCGGCGATTCCTTATTTAGAGTATGCGGCAAAAGATCCTAAAATTGAGAAATCTATTCAATTTGATATTGCTCAAGCATACTATTACGCCCATAAATTCGACACTGCCCTTTCAATTTTAAATAATTACAAGTCTCAGGGCTTAGTTGATTCGATTTTAGCAAAGGTAAATAAGCAAATTAGGTATGCTGAAAACGCACAACGATTAATTAAAAAACCGTTAGACGTTACGCTGGTAAATCTTGGCGAAATGATTAACACTAAGCGAGCTGACTACAATCCGTTTGTGATTGAAGATGAGTCGGTTATATATTATGCTTCTAACAAAAAATATATTTCCGATTTTCAAGAGTTAATCAATAGTGTTTATTTCAGCAAGTCATCGAATGGAAAATGGCAGAAAATGAAATCAATTGGAAGTAAGGTTAATACTGATGAAAGCCAGGTTTTGGTCGGTATTTCAAAAGATGGAAACACTTTGTATATTCAACCCGAAAGCTTCGATACGTATTTGAATTTATACTCTACTACAAAAGTTAAAAATCGGTTTAATGAACTTATTGCTTTGGGCAAAACAATTAACACGAAAGACATTGAATGCGGAGCTTCACCAACCGTAAGTGGCGACACCATATATTTTGCCAGCGACAAAGAAGGGGGCTTTGGAGGCATGGATATATATTTGTCGATTAAACTGCCTAACGGAGAGTGGGGGATTCCAGTGAATTTGGGCAATGAAATAAACACCGCTGAAGATGAAAATTACCCTAATATTTCGAACGATGGGAATGTGATGTATTTCTGTTCAACAGGATACAATAGCATGGGCGGATACGATATTTTTGTAAGCCGAAAGAATACAGATGGAATTTGGAGCAAACCCGAAAATATTGGCTATCCGATAAACGATACTTACGATAATCTTACTATATCATTTACTCAAAACAAAAGATATGGTTATGTTTCGTTAACTCGCGATGGAGGATTTGGCGATTCAGATATTTACAAAGTGATATTTAATAATGTAGAAAGTCAGAATATTGTTTACACAGGAGTAATTGCAGTTGGAGATTCAATAAATCCTATTCAGCTCAAAGATGTAAACCCCGAGATTTCAATCACTGTGTTTAATAAAGCTGATGATGAAATTTTTGGAACGTATGCATATTCAAAATCCAGTGGAAGGTATATTATAACCTTACCTCCGGGCGAATATCGTTTAGAAGTCGAAGGCGAAAGTTATATAACCTACAAAAAAGAAATTGAAATTTACGAAACATACTATACTAATTCTGAAATAGAGCAGAACATATATCTACAAAAAAAATAAGAATACATGAATTTAACCCTTACAAAACCCATTGCTTTTTTCGATTTAGAAACAACCGGAGTAAATGTAGCATCGGATAGAATTGTAGAAATTTCGATACTAAAGGTACATCCAAACGGAAACGAAGATATTAAAACAATACGAATAAATCCCGAAATGCACATTCCGATTCAAGCATCTGAAATACACGGAATTTACGATATTGATGTCGCCAACAGCCCAACATTCAAAGACGTAGCAAAAGAATTATCGAAATTTATTGAAGGTTGCGATTTAGCTGGATATAATTCTGCAAAATTTGACATTCCTTTGTTAGCCGAAGAGTTTTTAAGAGCCGAAGTTGATTTTGATATGTCGAATCGAAAACATATTGATGTGCAGGTAATTTTTCACAAAAAAGAACAACGAACGCTGATTGCTGCATATCAATTCTATTGCAATAAACCCCTAGATAACGCACATAGTGCCGAAGCCGACATTAGAGCAACGTATGATGTTTTGAAATCGCAACTCGAAAAATACGAAGATCTTAAAAATAATGTTGAATTTTTAGATGAGTTTTCTACACAATCAAAAACTGCCGATTTACTAGGTCGAATTATATTTGACGAAAAAGGAATCGAAGTTTTCAACTTTGGAAAATACAAAGGGCAATCGGTAGAAGCTGTCTTTGAAAAAGACCAAGGATATTACGCCTGGATGATGAATGGCGATTTTCCGCTATATACTAAAAAAGTTATCACGGCGATTAAACTTAGAGGTTTTGGGAAATAACCCCGAATAATTAAGCTTTTAATTTCGTAACTTATGTTTTTTTGAAATATGAATATTTTCGAATTATAGGGAGCAAGGCTTAAAAAAAGAAAAAGATGAAAATAATTTGCATAGGACAAAATTATATTGATCATATAAAAGAAATGGGCAATGAAATTCCTAGTCAACCCGTAATTTTTTTAAAGCCAGATAGTGCAATTCTTCGAAAAAATGCTCCTTTCTTTATTCCTGATTTTTCAAACGAAATTCATCACGAACTTGAACTAGTTGTTAAAATAAATAGGATTGGGAAAAATATCCCTGTAAAATTTGCTTCACGATATTTCGACGAAATTACACTTGGCGTCGATTTTACAGCTCGAGATATTCAACGAGAAATGAGAAAGACAGGAATGCCATGGGAAATTGCAAAAGCATTCGACGGTTCCGCTCCCATAGGTGATTTTGTAAGCACAAACGAAATTTCAGACATAAATAATGCATCTTTTCATTTGTTAAAAAATGGAGAAATGGTTCAAAAAGGAAATACCGAAAATCTTCTTTTCAAAATAGATGAAATTATTTCTCATGTATCGAAATATTTCACCTTGAAAATTGGCGATTTAATTTTTACAGGAACCCCTTCAGGAGTTGGAAAAGTTGAAGTCGGAGATAGACTTCAAGCATATTTAGAAGATAAAAAAATCATGGATTTTAAAATTTGTTAACTTGTAAGTTTGATTTTTCAAGAAAAGATAATATATTCGAAAAAAATATTTTCTAATTATAAACAAATAACATTTTATCTATGAAAAAATTATTACTATTAAGCCTTTTAGCTGTGTCTTTTATTTTCAATGTAAATGCACAAGAATATAAAATCGTAACTGTTATTGAATCAATTATTCCAATGGGATTAGGTCGTTCGAGAATTCTTGAACATACGCAAGCACAAGATTATCGAAATTTTACAACATCACGAGAAGACGGAAAAGATAGCAAACAAGGCGATGTTAGTAGAGGTGATGCAAAAGTTGACGCATTGGAAGAAACCAAACTTTTAAACTTTTTCAGTGGAGTTGGTATCAATTTCCAAAACATAGCTTCAAATGATGCTATTGTTTCATCAAAAATCAACGAAATGTGTAAAGCCGGTTGGCAATTGGCTTTTGTTACAAGTGCAGTTGAAAGCGTTGGTAGCAAAGACGATAACAATGGTATTTTTATTACTAGATTATTTTTCAAAAAATAATTAGTCGAAATGTTTTATAACTATAGTTCGTTCAACTTTGCCAAAGTTGATTTTAACCAAAGTATAACTCGCTGATAATCAGTAATATTTCAATTCAATGCAAACTTTGGCAAAGTTCTTAAAATCAGAGACATACGAAAATTAACCGAACTATTGTTATAAAGAAAAGCCAACCAAAGTTGGCTTTTTTTATTGCACTTGATTAAGGGAATTGGAATTATTTTCTTCTAATCCGAATAAATTGTGATTTTCAGAATCGTTAAATAATCGGTTATAAACAGATTTTCACTGTTGATACAAGCTACTTATTTGATGATTTGTAGCTTAGACATTCTTGTCCGTGTTACTTTTATATCTTATTGATTTTTACTCTAACATATTTTATGATACAAGTTATTTAAGTAAAATTAAAAATCTCATTTTTCAGTACATTTGTATAAGAATATTTTAGTTGTTGCTTATCGTAACAGCAAAACAAACTCTATTTTCCATTATCAAATTATTTGTATCTTTGTCGGAATGCTTTTCTAGAAAGAAAAAAATATTTGTTTTTTCATAATCAGGGTCTTACGATAAGAAAGCCGAAATATGTATTATGCAAAAACAATTAAAATACATGTTTGATTAAATAAAAAAAGCAGGAATATGTTAATTTACAATAAAATACAAATATCGATATCTTGTCTTAATTAGTAAAGACTTAGAGCTTATCAGACATCTTACTTATATTCAGTATCAAAATATTTTCATCGACAAAAATTTCATAATGAGACAAGACGAAATAACAAAACGAAGAACTTTTGGAATTATTAGCCATCCCGATGCCGGAAAAACAACACTAACTGAAAAATTATTGTTGTTTGGCGGAGCAATTAAAACTGCTGGAGCCGTAAAAAGTAATAAATTTGGAAAGACAGCAACATCTGATTTTATGGAAATCGAAAAGCAACGTGGAATTTCGGTTGCTACGTCTGTTATGGGTTTTGAATACGATGGATACAAAGTAAATATTTTAGATACTCCTGGGCATAAAGATTTTGCTGAGGACACATACAGAACTCTAACGGCAGTCGATAGTGTGATTTTGGTTATTGACTCGGTAAAAGGCGTTGAGGAGCAAACACGTAAACTTATGGATGTTTGCAGAATGAGACATACGCCTGTGATTGTCTTTATCAATAAAATGGATAGAGAAGGTCAAGATCCATATCAATTGCTTGATTCAATAGAAAAGGAACTAAGCATTCATACCCGACCACTAAGTTGGCCGATAGGAATTGGAAGCACTTTCAAGGGAGTTTACAATTTATTTGAAAAGCAGTTACAACTATTTTCGCCTAATAAATCGAATATTTCAGAAGATGTGTTTGATATCGAAAATTTAAACGATGTTGAGTTAGATAAACGAATAGGAAAAGATGCCGCTAATCAACTTCGAGAAGATGTTGAATTAATCGATGAAATTTATGAGACTTTTGACGAAACTCTTTATCGAGATGCATATTTATCGCCTGTTTTTTTTGGTAGTGCTCTTAATAATTTTGGAGTAAAAGAACTACTCGATACTTTTGTAAGAATTGCACCATCGCCATTATCGAGAGAAACCGACAAAAGAGAAATTCTAGCTACCGAAGAAAATTTCACTGGTTTTGTTTTTAAAATTCATGCTAATCTTGATCCGAATCATCGCGATAGAATTGCTTTTTGCAGAATAGTTTCGGGCAAATTTGAACGAAATAAATTTTATTATCATACTCGCCTCGATAAAAAATTGCGTTTTTCGAGTCCGGTTGGTTTTATGGCAAATGAAAAGAGTATTCTCGACGAGGCTTATCCTGGCGATGTTGTTGGTTTGTACGATACCGGAAACTTTAAAATAGGCGACAGCTTGTCTGAAGGAGAACAACTGTCGTTTAAAGGAATTCCTAGCTTTTCGCCCGAAATATTTAAAGAGCTGATAAATAAAGACCCACTAAAAACCAAACAGTTGGAAAAAGGAATTCGCCAATTAACCGACGAAGGAGTTGCACAATTGTTTGTTCGACAACCGGGTAACACTAAAATAATAGGAACGGTTGGAGAGTTGCAATTTGAAGTTATTCAATTTCGATTGTTGCACGAATATGGTGCATCGTGTATATTTCAACATTTGAATTTTTACAAAGCTTGTTGGTTTACCTCAACCGATAAAGTGATGCTTAATAAATTCATAACCCAAAAAAGCCAATATATAACGGTAGATAAAGACGACCGTCCTGTATTTATGGCCGAAAGCGAATGGTATTTAAAAGTGGTTATGCAAAATTTTCCAAACATCGAATTTCATTTTACTTCTGAGATAAAAAAGGTTGGAGACAATTAGTGAAAAAGAAAATTAGCAATTGTATTTTTTGATAAAAGAAAACCCGACGGCTTTTTTTACATTAAAAATTCAATCTCCTAGTTGCCAAAATACGATTAGGCACTTATTTCTTCAAACGTTACAATATTATTGAGTATAGCATAAACCGTAAGTCCAGAAACAGTTTTAATTCCTAATTTTTTTGAAATGTTTTTGCGATGTGTAATAACCGTATGCGAACTTAGAAACAAAACATCGGCAATTTCGTTTGCGGTTTTGCCAAGTGCAACAAGTTTTACAATCGTTTTTTCTCTTTCCGAAAGGTCTGATTTTTCGTCTTGATTTTTCGATTTTCGAGCAGGGATTAAACGGAGTTGTTTGTTAATAATTTCGGCTAATTCGGTCTTGCTTGATGTAATATCTAGAATTCCATCGAACAAATCCATGTGAGCGTTTTTTGATTTGCTTTTTACAAGCAACAAAACTTTCGAGTTGGTAAAAAGTCCAGCATTTTCGGCAATAAAATTTTTATACGAATCGAGCAATTCGTCTTCGACAATGATTAATTTTTCGGAAAGGGCATGTAATGAATCGTCGATTTCGTCAAACGAAATATATTTAAAAATTGCAGAAACGCCAATTTCATTTTTTAAAAGGTGTTCGAGTCCCGAACAAAGCAAATAGTTTCGATAAAATAAGATGACCGTAATTTTGCTCATTTTTCGATTATGCGAATAATTTTCTAAAACTTTCTTCCATTTGCGAAACTTTAGGAACCAGCACTTTATCTTCGATTCGAGAGTGGTCGTTTAGGTCTTTTTCTAATTTAAAAAGTTCCGAAAGTATTCTGTTACAAATATTTGAATCGACTAATGGCGGTAAGTACTTGATTATAATATTTTTTAAATCGAATAGTTTTTCCTCTACATTGTCGTGTTCTCCTTCGTATTTTTCGATAGAATAGGCGTTCATTTTATTAAACAATTCTTGATTTTTCGACTTTGCCTCAAGTGCATTATAAATTTCGAGGATATAAGGATAAACCTTTTTTTCTTCACGTTCGATATGATTGATTAGCTCTTGTTTGTATTCGGTAAAAAACGAAACTAATAAGGTTAAACTTTTTTTCTGTGCTTGATTTTCGTCAATTAACTCGTTTATCATTTTTTCGATAATCGGCAATTTTTGATTCAAGTAAAATTTGTGAGTTTTTCGTAAATAATCGATTATATCTAAAACCGAAAAGGTCTGCATTCGCTTTTGAGGAAAATAATTTTTGTCATGAAACGTATTCACGATTTCTAAAAAAAAATGGGTATTTACATTGTGTTTGCGACAAAGGTCTTCGATAGTAGCATCGCCAAAACCAAGTTTCATCTCTAATCGGTTGATAACCGACAACAACATGTAATTTAAATGAATCATGTCGGCCATTTTCATCGTGCTCACTATCATAATTCTAATTGTTTAAAATTATCGTATTGGTTGTAATCGTATTGCTTTGATTTAAGGCTCGGTCGTAAATGTAAATTTCGTAGTAAACTGTATCGTATTTTATAGGATATAAATAATCTATATCAACCTGAATATCAGCTTTAAGCGTTTTGTTTTGCCCTTCTTTCGAAACATTTGGAATTCGATAATAATACGGAACTTGTAAATCGGTTATTTCTTCAAAAATTCCATCGTGTTTTTCGAAAAACGAAACATAAAGATTGTAGTAATATATGCTTCCTTGGTTGTAAGGAGCAATGGTGTCTGATTCGTCAAGTCCGATGTCGCCATTGCCATCGATGAGCGAAAAAATTATTTTCACCATTTTTATATCATTCAACAAATCGCTTGTATCTTTTACAATAATTTCTTTGAATGTGATTTCGGGTTCGTCAGGATAAACTTCGGGAGCTTTGCACGAAAACAGGATTTCTGCGATTAAAAAAAATAATATGACCTGAAAAACCTTCATCTTTTACTTTTGTCTCATGTAAATATGAACTGGAGCCCCCGAAAAATCAAACCGTTCGCGAATTTTATTTTCCAAATATCGTTTGTATGGAGCTTTAACATATTGTGGCAAATTACAGAAAAACGCAAAAGAAGGAAATCGAGTAGGTAATTGTGTAACGTACTTAATCTTGATAAACTTACCTTTCAGCGATGGGGGATTATTCTCCTCAATAACTTCGAGCATATATTCGTTTAATTCGGAAGTTGGTATTCGCTTTTTCATGTTTTGATAAACCATGGCAGCTGTTTCGAGTACTTTTAAAATTCGTTGTTTGTTGATTACTGATGTAAAAATAATAGGAACATCGGTAAAAGGAGCTATTTTAGATTGAATTTCTTCGGTAAATTTCTTGGTCGAATTTGTATCTTTTTCGACTAAATCCCATTTATTTACCACGATAACAATTCCTTTATGATTTTTTTGTGCAAGTCCAATAATGTTCAAATCTTGTGATTCAACTCCGAGTGTTGCATCAATCATAATAATGCATATATCAGACCTTTCGATTGAGCGAATTGAGCGCATCACAGAATAAAACTCCAAATCTTCGTGAACCTTAGTTTTTCTACGTAATCCAGCAGTGTCAATCAAATAAAACTCTTGCCCGAATTTGTTGTATTTTGCAAAAAACGAATCGCGTGTTGTTCCCGAAATAGGAGTAACAATTGCTCGGTCTTCACCCAGCAATGCATTTGTTAACGACGATTTTCCAACATTTGGTCTTCCAATGATTGCATATTTGGGAATATTATCTTCGGCTTCTTGGTCAATTTCATTTTTTTCAAATTTTTCGACAATCACATCGAGTAAATCGCCGGTTCCGCTTCCGCTAATTGACGAAATTCCAAATACATGTTCAAATCCAAGTGCATAAAACTCGCTTACTCTGTATGAGCGTTCGGTGTTATCGACCTTATTTACAACCACGATAACTTTTTTGCCTTTTCGTCGTAATTTTTGGGCTATTGCTTCGTCTAAGTCGGTTATTCCGCTGATTACATCAACCATAAACAATATAACATCGGATTCTTCGATTGCTAATAAGACTTGTTTATTTATTTCGCTTTCAAAAATATCTTCAGAATTCTCAACATAACCTCCAGTATCGATGATCGAAAAATCTATTCCGCTCCAGTTTACTTTTCCGTAATGTCTATCGCGAGTTACACCGCTAAATTCATCAACTATCGCATCTCTACTTTCTGTAAATCTATTAAATATAGTCGATTTCCCCACATTCGGTCTTCCTACTATTGCAACAATATTTCCCATTATTTTTTCGTATTTATCTTTTTATTTATTTAATATCCAAAACTTTTAAGTTGTCGGCTATCATCTCTCCAATCTTTATTTACCTTCACGTGTAATTCAATAAATATTTTTTTATCAAAAAACTTTTCTAAATCCAATCGGGCTTCAGTGCCTGTTTTTTTCAACATGCTTCCTTTGTGACCGATGATAATTCCTTTTTGCGAATCGCGAATAACATAAATAATTGCTCGTATTCTGATAATATCTTTTTCTTCTTTAAACTCCTCAACGGCAACTTCGACTGAATATGGAATTTCTTTTTTATAATTCAATAATATTTTTTCGCGTACGATTTCCGAAACAAAAAAACGTTCACTTTTATCTGTAAGCTGATCCTTAGGGTAATATGGCGGCGACTCAGGCAAATGTTTTAAAATATCGTCGAAAATTTGAGCAATATTAATTCCTTTCAAGGCCGAACAAATTTTAATTTCTGCTTTTGGCAAAAATTCTTTCCACTGATTGGCTAAATCCGCAATTTTTTCTTCGGGGGCTAAATCAATTTTATTGATTATTAAAAAAACGGGGACATTAACTTTGCTAAGTTTTATTAGATATTCTTCGTTTTTATCAATCGTTTCGTAATGGTCGGTTACATATAAAATAATATCGGCATCGGAAATAGCTCCTTTTACAAAACCAACCATGGTTTCTTGCATTTTATAATTAGGCTTTATTATTCCTGGCGTATCGGAATATACAATTTGAAAATCTTCGCCATTAACGATACCCATAATGCGGTGTCGTGTTGTTTGGGCTTTCGATGTAATGATGGATATTTTTTCGCCGACAAAGGCATTCATCAGCGTTGATTTTCCAACATTCGGATTTCCGATAATATTTACAAAGCCCGATTTGTGTCCCATACATTATTGTGTTAAACTTGCAAAGATACAAGATTGTTAGCAGTACGTCAAAATTATATTTTCTTTAACCCTTTTTGCTGATTTCGAGTAATAATTCTTTGTTGTTGAAAATTATATTTTTTCCATCAAGACTTAATATTCCTTCTTTTTCGAATTCTTTGATAAACTTTATTGTCGATTCGGTTGAAATTGAAGCAAAGTCTGCAATATCTTGACGTGTAAGGTATTGAAAAATAGCATGTTCGTGAAATTCCTCCGACGAAAGATACAGTAAGGAAGATGCTAGTTTACCTCTCATTTGTTTGTACGAAATATTCTTTATTATTTCAAGTAATTGCATTTCGTTTCGTCCGTTTTTTGACGCAATGTGCATGGCAAAATCGGGATTTTGTAGCATTAAATATTTTAAGGCTTCTTTGTCTATCATACAAATGGTTGAATCTTTTAATGAGATGGCTGAATAATTATACATATTTTCGGAAAAAATTGTAGAGAATGCTAAAAAATCACCTGTTTTTCCTAAACTGATATTTAGTTGTTTGTGATTGCCGATTTGTAAGTATGTTTTTACCAAACCATCGATAATGTACAAAATATATGGAGCAAAAGCACCTTGTTTAAACACATTTTCGCCTCTCAAGTAGGTTAATTGAGTGGTTTTAGAATCAATAAATGCAAGTTGTTGCTGATTTAAATATCTAAAGCAAGTTGATATTTTACTACAATCATTTTCGAATTCCATATTTCATTTCTTCTGCAAGTTTATCTTTAACAAAGATACAAAACCAAATTAAGAATGAGAATTGTTATTGTATTATACCGATTAAACATCAAAATGTCGCATACTTTCACTTCGTTCTGTATGCTTGTTTTGCTTTAATATCGGCATTAACCATTGTTGTTCCAAAATTTCTTTAACAATCATTTTGAAACACAATCTATCTAACTCAAGCATAACCGACTGATAATTAATTGATTGCAATCTTGTGTTTTAGGCTTATTTACTGCTAAACAAAGTTAGAGGCTTATTTCTAATCTTTATACTATTGGCAATTGGTATTACAGAATGTTTTTTTATGAAATTTAACATGAAAAAAACTATGATATTTCATAGTATGACTTAATAAGTTCTCTTGCCTAAGAATCGATTTCCGCTTTTTCGTATCGTAATTTTGTAGCAATAAACAAAATTTGTTTTTAGCGACTAAATATAAAAGAAAATGAAAGAAAAATTACAGTTTTTTCCTATCACGACATACGCAATCGTGATGGGGCTTTCGGGTCTTACGATTGTTTTTAGCAAATTTTATCACATGCAGTGGCTTCCCAAATTTTTTTTCGACTTTTTTTTGTTTTTCACTTTTATTCTTTTTTTGTTTATTACTTATAACTATGGACGAAAAGCGATTTTTCATTTCAACGAATTTAAAGCCGATTTTAATCATCCGATAAGAATTAATTTCTTTTCGGCTATTTCCATTTCGATGCTGTTGCTTTCAATTGCTTTTATGGGATATTGGCCATTTGTTTCGATGGTTTTTTGGTGGGTCGGACTTATTGTCCATTCGTTTTTGATGTTGCACACTATCCGTTTTTGGATTCAACACAATTTTGAAATTCAAACGATGAATCCTGCTTGGTTTATTCCAGTTGTAGGAAATATTCTTATTCCTGTTGCTGGAGTCGAATTTTTACCAGATGCTTTTTCTTTTGGTTTTTTTTCGGTTGGTTTTTTCTTTTGGATTATTCTTTTTGCTATATTTTTGAATCGAGCAATTTTCCATCATCAATTACCTCAAAAATTTATACCAACATTATTTATTTTAATAGCTCCTCCTGCAATTGGATTCATTGCCTATATGCGTATTACTCAAAGTTGGGATAGCTTCGCCGTGTTTATGCTTTATATGTCGTACTTTTTTGTAGCCTTACTTTTTTTCTTGTACAAAAGCTTCAAAAAACTTAAATTTTTTATTTCGTGGTGGGCTTTTACCTTTCCGTTAATGGCTGTAACCATTGCATCGGTTGTGGCATACCAAATATCGCATCAGGCTATATATAAATATTTCTCATTTTTCTTTTTTGTTGTTGCAATTGTAGTTGTTTCTATTGTTATGCGAGAGACTGTAAAGAAAATTATGAATAGAGAAATATGTGTAAACGAAGACTAATTAAAATTAAAAATGAAATAAAATGAATACAAAAGTACTTGTAATTGTAATGCTAATATTTGGCTTTTTAGCCGGAATTATTTTTTCGGGAATTGTGATTAGCATTTCTTCAGGAGATATGATGGTAAATGAACTTAAAAGTCCATATGACTTTGACAAAACCGTAAGTGTAATTGTCGATAGAATAAACAACAAAGCCGGCTGGCACGTAACTGAAATAATTGACCAAAACAAAGAAGTGATTGAAAATGGAGGCTTTCCAATCGGGAATTATAAAATAATTAAATATTGCTCTGGGGCATACTCTGCTCGCATGCTCAAATCCGATGAGCGAAAAAAAATCGGAAATATGATGCCTAAAACTTTTGCTGTTTATGAGAAATCTGATGGACAAGTTTTGGTATCTACTATGAATGGAGCAATTATGGGAAAAATATTTGGTGGCGAAGTAGAGAAAATTATCGAAGAGGTTTCGCTCGAAGTTGAAGATATGATGCGATTCATAAATTTGAAATATACTCTGTTTTAGGTTAAACAAAAAAAGGAGACCTCTGTCTCCTTTTTTATTTATGCTTTTATGTTTTTAGAAATTGTACATGGCTGAAAATATTCCTCTAATATTATTTGCAGTAGTAAATTCTTCAACAACACCTTTAGCTCCGAAAACACTACCGTAGTTAACTGAACTGTATTCAAGCTCAAAACCAAAACTCATTTTACTTGATTTAAAAACAACTCTAGGAGCTATTCTCATCATTGACTCTACATCTGTCCATCTACCGACTTTTGCATTAATAGTTATGTCGTCTAGCGTTCCTAAATTTTTGCTATATCCTGCGAATAATCCAACTTCTATTTTTTTACCGTTAGTATTAAAATCAACCCAAGTAGTCAATGTTTTGTATGGCGAATATGTATAATCATATCTGTTTCCGGTTGATAATACAGTTGTTGTATCGTACTGAGTTGCATAACCTCCCATCATTACCATGTTATCGTTCAATTGTCCAAGCATACCATATAATTTGAATGTAATTGGCTTAAGTATCATTTTAAAATATGCAAATGAAGTTGCTCCTGATACTGTAACATCCGTTTTATACTTTAACGCAACGCCATTAGTATCTGCAGTTACATTATTCAGGGGTTTAAGTGTTTTTATATAAAATCCAGCACCTGTAAAAATTCCTGTTCCGTCTTCTTTTTTCTTAGCATATTGAATTTGTATATGAGCCTCAGGGATTCCTGAATTCATAGCTGTAGTTGCTCCAGCACTACTCTTAACAGCTCCTTGTGACATAATTGATGCAAAAACTTTTAACCCACCAAAAGCTCTAGTAAAACGTAATTGAGGTGTTCGTGAAAGCGGATTAAACGGAACGCCAGCCCCGTATGATACTGTACCAGGGTAGCAATCTGTTACAAACGAAGGATTCCAAAATTGTCCAATTAATAATTCAGATCCTCCTTCCCAATTCATCTTCATAAATGCATGTCGAAGAATCGGCATAAAAGCAGTTGCTGCATCTTTTCCATAAAAATCAATTTCAAGGTATCCTGATGTTTTTGCTCCAAATGCATCTGGAGACGTAATTGTTCCTTTCAAACGAGAATGAATTCCAATTAAATTTAGGTTTGGAGTTGCATTGATATCTTCTCCGTCAGCATCTAATAGTAAAGGAGACGGAACTAACAGTAGTAAGCCTTCACCCCTTGCCGAAACAACCTGACGAGTATTATAAAGCATGTCGTTAGCAATAAATCCGCCCCATTTTATTCCATATTCTTCTTTTTTCTCTTCTTGAGAGAACAAAAATGTTGGAATTGTTAGAATGGCTGCAAATACAAATAATAGTTTTTTCATATATATATTTTTAATTTATGAACAAAAATATATTTTTTTTTTAATATATCGAATCAAGTATTCTTTTTATAATAATTTGTATTTCTTTCATCATAAAAAGCACAAATCAATCTATATATATAGATTATTGGTTTTTTTTATATGTTATTTATATTTATTATTGTAGTCAGAAATATGAATTTTAATTATTAACTAAAACACAGAATGTTATGAGTCATGGACCAGCAGCAAAATTAGGTGTCGATAATGCCTCGGGGAAAAAGGCAAAACTTGGCGTCTGGTTATTTATTTTATACACCACCGTGTATGCTATTTTTGTAGCAATTGGCGTATTAAATTACGAGACAATGGGAAAAATTGTTCTAGGACAACAAAACCTTGCCGTTGTATTCGGTTTTGGGTTAATTGTACTTGCGATTATTATGGGCTTAATCTACAATTGGATTTGCACCGGTTATGAAAACAAATTAAATAAGGAGGAATAATTATGATTTACGAAGCGTCAACATTTGCAGTAGTATTATTCTTGGTATTCGTAGCCCTTGTGCTTGGTTTATCATTTTATTTTGCACGAAAAACAAAATCGGCAAGTGGTTATTTTGCTGCCGGAGGCTCAATTCACTGGGCTGTTAACGGAATTGCATTTGCAGGAGACTACTTATCGGCTGCCTCATTCTTAGGAATTTGCGGAATGATTGCTTATTCTGGTTATGATGGTTTTTTATATTCAATCGGCTATCTTGCCGGATGGATTGTTGCATTATTTCTCGTAGCAGAACCGCTAAAACGACTTGGTAAATACACATTTACCGATGCCTTAGATGCAAAATTTAATTCAAAAGGAATTCAGTTTACAGCAGCATTCAGCACACTTATCGTTTCGATTTTTTACTTAATCCCACAAATGGTTGGTGCTGGAGATCTTGTAACGCCACTTTTAGGACTACCTCATTGGGTCGGAGTTGTTATAGTTGGGGCAATTGTAATTACAATTGTTGCTACAGCAGGTATGACGTCCACAACCTATGTACAATTTATTAAAGGCGGTTTACTTATCGTTTTCTCTACGATTTTAGCAGTTTACATTTTTAACAATGGACTTTCGTTGAAACCTGAACATGAAGGACAAAAATATCACGATTTTATCGTACTAAACGATAGCAACATGCAGGGTTATATGGCGGCAAACGACACTACAATTAAAGGTCATACTTTTGTTAAAATGCAGAAAGAAGGCGTTGATCGTTGGTTCGAGAGCACTGACAAAGGTTATATTGAAGTTTTGTCGAAAACAATAAAAGCTGATGGTACAGAATTATATAATGGCGAGCCAAAAGAAAAAGCGAAATTCTTTCCAGTTGGTCACATGAACAAAATTATTGTTGACGGCAAAGAAGTTGATGCAACAGGAGCAATCGGACCATTCAAATTCTTATCAACAATTGGAAATAGTGAATTAGTTCGATTTTTGAAACAAAAATTTAAAGATAATGGTGATGATGTAACCCTCTGGAGACAAGACATTACCAAAGGTTCCGACATGCTGATACCTGGTCTTCAGTTTCCCGATATTAAAGACGATAGCATGATTGGCAAAATCAACTTTATTTCATTGATGTTAGCTTTATTTCTTGGAACAGCTTCATTGCCTCATATTTTGATTCGTTACTATACTGTGTCAAGCCAAAAAGCGGCACGTAAATCAACCATTGTTGCGATTGCGGCCATTGGATTTTTCTACGTTTTAACTCTTTTCATGGGACTTGGAGCAGCTGTAAATGGTGTACTTGATGTTGAAAGTAGCAATATGTCGGGACCTCTTCTCGCTAAAGCTTTTGGAATTGGATTGTTCTCTATAATTTCGGCAATTGCTTTTGCAACCGTTTTAGGAACTGTTAGTGGTTTAATCGTAGCCTCGTCGGGTGCAATTGCACACGATTTTATCGACAAATTCTTAGGCAAAAATTTAACTGATAAGGCAAAAGTACGAGCAGGAAAATTTGCTGCATTTGGAGTTGGGATTATTGCTATTTTGTTAGGAATTTTATTTAAGGGAATGAACGTTTCTTTCTTGGTAGGTTGGGCTTTTGCAGTAGCTGCATCGGCAAATCTTCCAGCAATTCTTATGGTGTTGTTCTGGAAAAAAACAACAGCAAAAGGCGTTTCATGGTCGATTATTGTTGGTATTGTTTCGGCTCTTGGTATTATCATGACCGGACCAACCATTGGAGAACAATTTTTTGGAATAGCTCGCGAAAATGCGATTCAACCAATTGATGCTCCAGCTATTATTTCGTTTACTTTAGCCTTGTTAACCTTAGTTGTTGTTTCGCTAATGTCGCAAAAGGACAATGCGAATAAGATTGATGTTAATTAAATTTATCAGGTAGCATAAAACAAAGAATCCTCGAAATTTTCGGGGATTTTTTGTTTTATATTGATTCGATAGTTTCTTGTATTTGCAACCGCAAATTTATTTTACAACAATTGCCAATACAAATTAGCAATTCATACAGTTGAATGGTTGCAATGGGAATTGCAATAAATTCAACAAGCGAAAGCCTACAAAATATAAAATCGGGTTTCGTTGATTTGTAAAATATAATTTTTACATTTGAAAAAATAAACCGTACCAAAAGGTACATAAATACAACCAAATTTAGCTGTATTTGCTTACATATTATGGTACGGTTATAAACGAGTTAGAGCCAAAATTAGAGATTGAAATTATGATTGAACTTTTAAGGATAATATTTTTTAGTGCTTTATTAATGCTTACTTTTTCTTTAATTACCATGTTACTATTGTATATGAATGTCATTTATAAAGACAAAAACGTTGAAAAGCATAGACTTAAGAAATTCTTCAAAAAGATTATTTTATTATCAGTATCAATCATTGTTGTCCTTTTTACCTTATATTTTTTATTTCAAAAGGATTTAAAAAGAAAAATTTATCAAAATAAAGAGGAATATATAAATGAAATTGTTAATGTGTGTAAAGAAGAAAATTTTCCTGATAGTATAGGACTTGAATATGCAAATGAAGCATATAAATATCTTTATAAAAAATATGGGGACGATTTACTTTATGAGGGATTTAAAGGTAATTTAATAGATAGTATTGAAATTCGATTGATTCTTTATTTTGTTGAGAACCCAAAACTTTCAGACAGTATCAAACAGTATATTAGAAACAGTGTAAAATCAAAAGAAGATTTTAAAAAATATTTAAAACGTAGAATTATCAAAAACAAGGACGAGTATATAACTCAAATGATAACTCTAACAAGAAAAGAAAATATTGAAGATAGTCTTGGAATAGAGTATGCTAAACAGACATTCGATTATTTTTATAAAAAATACGGTAATGATATTTTTTATGAAGGTCTTGAATTTACATTATCTGATAATATTGAAGTTGGTCTCATTCTTTATTTTATAGAAAATCCCAATCTAACTGAGAGTTCGAAACTTGAAATTAAAAATAAAATAAAGACAAAAGAAGATATAGTTGAATTACTTTCAAAATAAATAAATTCAGGCTATAACAGCCGCTTAGCATTATGCAAATAAAAAAGTTTTTGTGGATTGAAAAGTTTGACATAATTTGCACAATGCCAAGCGGCCGCTGTTAGGGCTAATATTAAATGAAGCCACCGAGAATAAATATTAATAAAAAAATGAGAGGAAAAATTGCACTTATTATATTAACATTCATGACAGTCATTTTTTCAAGCTGCACTCAAAAATATTCAACTAAGACTGTTGCAATTCAGAAAATTGACACTAGTGAAATTTATTTTTCATATGACTACCAAAACAAAATTTATAATGGACATTTTGACCTCGAAGAAATAGAGGGAGATTTCACTTCATCAGACAGTTTAAAATTAAAAATAGAAAAAAAACAACCTGACAAATTTGTGTTCATTTCTGTAGTTGAGCGTATTTGGAAAACAGAGAATGCAATAGTAAATATTAATACTAAAGATGAAAATTCACCTGTTTATAGTTTTCATAGTGTTGACCAAAAACCACTTTTCCCAGGAGCAAATAATGAATATGAGAATGACTCACTTCTTTTTGAATTTTTTAGAAAACACTCAACGCCATCAAATGATTTTAAAAAAATTGGAGTTTATATTTTAATAAACGAATCAGGAAAAGCAACTTATAAAGAGGCGATGACAAAAAATAATGAGGAAATACAATTAGCTAAAATTCTCATTGGCAAGTTACCCAACTTTAGCACTCCATTTAATAATGGGAATCGTGTTACAGTAAGCTATTTAGTTGAGATTCCAGTTTATAATTAAATGGAAAATAGTTTGAAATATAAAAATACTAGCCCTAATCGAGTAGCCTTTTCCGCCAGTAAATTCTGAAGGAGTAAACCTCTCCGATTTATAGGAGCGGTTCGATTTGCATACAGATTTTGCTCTTTGCTACAAATTTTTGGAGTATATTTGGGTCTGTTGTCGGAAAGGATTCCGACAGCGGCAAAAAATTTATCAGGTAGCATAAAACAAAAAATCCTCGAAATTTTCGAGGATTTTTTGTTTTATATTGATTCGATAGTTTCTTGTATTTGCAACCGCAAATTTATTTTACAACAACTGCTAATTTGTATTAGCAATTCATACAGTTGAATGGTTGCAATGGGAATTGAAATTGGAATAAATTTAACAAGCAAAAGATTACAAAATATAAAATCGGGTTTCGTTGATTTATAAGAAAAAAATAAATATTTTTGAAAAATAGTATTTCCCCAAAGGTTTACAAATACAAGCAAATTTAGATGTATATATACACTTTTGGTGCATATATAAATGAGTTAACTACAATTATGATAAAAGCAAGACAAATATTAATTATTTTTCTCATAATAGGATCCCTAAACCAATTATTTGCACAAGATAAAGAACAAAAAAAACTTGTAAAGAAGATTAATAAGGCTAACATTTCAAATATTCATGTAGTTTTTCCTGATTCATTTAGGACTAATCAAGCAATTGATATTTCAATATTTGCTATGCAGGGAAAAAAAACAATAATATCAGAAGGAATAGTTAATAATTTATGCTTTGATCTAGAGTCAATGGATGCTTCATTTAATAATAAAGGACAACTTGTTGTTCATCAAAATTCAAAATATCCTAATACTGATGAAATACCATTTAGTATTGTTTATAAAAAAGATAGGAAAATAAAATGCGACACAAATATTCGCCTAAATTATCAAGGATTATTAATTGTTGATTATTCCCAGAGAAATGGCAAAAAAGGACTAAACGGTGAAGATGGACTAAGCGGTGTAGATGGACTAAACGGTGAAGATGGGTTAAAGGGCGAAGATGGAAGGGATATAGAAGTTCTTGTTAGGATTGAAGAGAGGATAACTAGTAATAAGCTACTTTGTTTAAAGGTGATGGATTTAAAAGAAAAATCTATTCGTTATTATCTATCAGACCCATTGTTCAGTGAAATAATCATAAAAGCAAATGGTGGTAATGGAGGTAATGGTGGTAATGGTGGTAATGGTGGTAAAGGAGAGCTTAGTATAGGCTATTATACTGCCGTTACTCTTAATAAAACTGTACAGCCATTAGTGCCAGGGTTACCTGGAGGACGTGGAGGACGTGGAGGAAATGGTGGTAGCGGAGGTAATTGTGGAAATATCAAAATTGTTTTTTCACCTGAGGCAGAAAAGTATAAATCTATATTTCGCTTTGAAATATCTGAAGGAGAAGGAGGAAAAGGAGGCACTAGAGGTGAGTGTGGGCAGATAGGAGATGTACTCATAAATAAAGTTAGATATAGAGACGTTAGTGCTCCAACAAAAGAATATATAAACGGTGAAAATAATGGGACAAATGGACTAAATGGGCGTTGCAACAATTTTCCATTAATTAAAGTAGAAGATGTAAACTTTTCCATTTTAGGCATAATATCTATAGTTAATCGAATAGATGGCTCCGCCAGTAAATTTTGACGGAGTACACCTCTCACACCACTCCGATTTATAGGAGCGGTTCGATTTGCATACAGATTTTGCTCTTTGCTCCAAATTTTTGTTTTATATTAATAGTTCGGGTTTTTTAGACGAGCTACCATTATGTGGGATTATAAAAATGAACCCGAACTTGATAATTGTACCAATATTTGGTATCTTTGAAGAAAAATTAATGTACTATGAATAGAAATACCTCAATATCAATAGGAAACTATTTTGATAGTTTTATAAAAAGTAGAATTTCTGAAGGGCGATATAAAAATGCGAGTGAAGTAATCCGAGCAGGACTAAGACTTCTGGAAGAAGAAGAAAATAAGATTATTGCCCTTAGAGAAGCTATTCAAGAAGGGATAGAAAGCGGAATTGCTCATGATTTTAACCCTGAAAACCATTTAGGGAAAATAAAAGCGAATAGGAATTCGAATGGCTAAATATACGTTTTCAAACAAAGCGGTTTATGATTTAACTCAGATTTGGAATTACACCGTTGATAAATGGTCTGAAAATCAAGCAGACAGTTACTACCACATGCTTATTGAAAACTGCAAAGAAGTTGCAAGTAGCCCTGATTTAGGTAAGAATTATTCAGGTGTTACAGAAAACTTATTAGGGTTTAAGGCTGGTAGACACATCATTTTTTATCGCATGATTGAAAAGAATGAAGTAGAAATCATAAGAATTCTTCACGAACAAATGGATTTAAAGAATAGAATATCAGAAAAATAACCCCACATAATCGTTAAATTGTAGAGAAATTTGTTTGTATCATTCGAGAGACTCAAAATTTAAAAGAGAAACTGGTTTTTAAACGAGCTGCCGTTACCCACAATTTTCACGAAAGGCTTTTGCTAAATCGAAAGTAATGTAATAACTTTGTAGTAACATTTAAGATTTTAGTTATGGATATTTCAATTGTAAAGATAGGAAATTCAAAAGGGATAAGACTTAGCAAAACCCTTATCGAAAAATATAATATCAAGGATACTGTTGAGCTAATCCTTGAGAAAGGATATATTATTCTTAAACCGAAAGCAAATCCTAGAAAAGGTTGGGAAAAAGCATTTAAGAAGATGCATGAGAATAAAGACGACAAGCATTTAATGTCAGACATTTTTGAAGACGAAAACTTTGAAGAATGGAGTTAATTCAATATTGTATTGTGCTTGTTAATCTTGACCCCACGATAGGAAGTGAAATAAAGAAAACGAGACCATGCGTGATAATCTCACCCAACGAGATGAATATGCATTTACAGACGCTTATTATTGCTCCGATGACGATTCAGTCTAAAAACTACCCGACAAGGATTGAAATAAAACACAATCAGAAAAATGCTTGGATAGTTTTAGATCAAATTAGAACGATTGACAAGCAACGAGTTTTGAAATCACTTGATAAACTTACAGAAAAAGAGATTGCAAAAGTTAAGTTAATCATAAAAGAAATCTTTGTCGACTAGTTACCACCAATTATAAAGACAAGGCAGAGAATGACTAAGAAGAGAAATATATTTGAATTAAAAAGACTTCTTATAAAAGGTTTGCTGATTTTCTTAATCTTAAACTCGACAACTGGGTGTCAACCTTTGAAAAATATGAGTTCAAATGATTATTTAATTGACAACCTTCAAAAAAACGATTTTGTAAAACTTAATGGGATTTATAAAAATTCCCAAGACACTGTATTCGGACAAATTGTACACATGCCTTATCGGGGTATAAATGAAAATAATAGGAATTTATTAGACAGACTATTTATCTTTTTCCCAGACAAAGCATATGAAAGTAATGTTACTGTTAAATTTGAATTTATTTCCAAAAGACAAGCAAATGTTAGTGCTTATCAAAATGGACAGATTTTCCTATCTAAGAAAATTAGAGGAAAATTTAAGAATGGATATTTTTATGTAAAACCGAAAATGTTTTTAATTCCGTTTTTTCCTGTTTTCTATGTTCATAATTTTGAACGAGTGAGAATTGGAAAAGTTGAAAATGACATAGTTGTTGACCATACCATAAAAATGTGGGGATTTGCACTTTTTGCGGGAGGCTTAGACAGTGGATGCTCAACTTCGATTTATAAGACAGTAAAACAATAACATGGTGGTACAAAGGCTATATGAAATAAGGGTTTCAGAGGATATTCAAGCATTCTACCCCGCTCAAAATCGGTATCGGCAGACAGGAAAGCAGCCCGCAATCCCTTTCTGTATATAGTCTCAACCGATATCTCGCAGATGCGGCATTTTTATTATTACCGAATTCGTTTTTCAAACAACGAATATGTTTTTTTATCCAGCATTTCTTTAGGGAAAAAGATTATCTGATTGTTTTTTAATTTTACAAAAAAATATTTTTTATTTTCTTCCAATTTATTTTCAATCAGGTTTATATTGTCTTCTCTTAACCTATCTTTAATGTATAAATTATCGTCTTCGATTTCAAATTCAAATGTTTCGTCAGTTGAAGCCAATGCTAAAACAAAAATTAAAGGCTTTACTGTATAAAACAGACCGTAAGCAAGAATAAATACAATAGACCAAAATCCTAAAGCAGAACTTTCTTTAATGCTTGTAAATAAATACAAATACAATCCAACTCCAGCCAAAGTTGGGCCCATCAAACGTCTCATATTATTGATAATTGCTCGTTGTCCGAAATAATAGTTGTAAACATAAAACTGATTAAACTCTCGTTTGCTAATCGTGATTTTCATTTTTATGCTTCTTTCTTTTTGGGCGGATAATTTATTGTGTAATGCAAGCCGATACTTTCTTTTCGTTTTTGTGCCATTTTTATAACTAAATAGCCAACGTTTATAAGATTTCGTAGTTCGCATAAACGAACAAATAGTTTCGATTTTTTAAACAATTCTTCCGTCTCGTTATAAATAATTTCGAGTCTATCGAAAGCTCTTTTTAATCGAATATCGGAGCGAACAATTCCAACATAATTGCTCATAATTTGCTGTACTTCTTTAAGATTTTGGGTAATCAAAATCATTTCTTCGTTATGAGTTGTGCCTTCGTCGTTCCAATCGGGAACAGATGTATTAAACTCAATTTTATCAATCAGCGATATGGCATCTTTGGCTGCTCTGTCGGCATAAACAACGGCTTCTAATAAGGAATTAGAGGCTAATCGGTTAGCTCCGTGCATTCCGGTTGAAGATGTTTCACCGGCAGCGTACAAATTTTTAATTGAGCTCCGACCATTTTTATCAACTTTTATTCCGCCACATAAGTAATGTGCAGCAGGAACAACGGGAATCATATCTTTTGTAATATCAATTCCCAAACTTTTACATTTTTGCGAAATATTAGGAAATCGAGCTAGCAATTCTGTTGAATCTAAATGGGTACAATCTAAAAATACATGGTCTTCTCCGCTGATTTTCAATTCGTTATCAATTGCTCTTGCAACAATATCTCGTGGAGCAAGCGAACCTCGCTCGTCGTATTTATACATGAATTTCTCGCCATTTATCTTTCGAAGAATGGCTCCAAATCCACGAACAGCCTCTGAAATCAGAAAAGATGGAGTCTCTCCTGGATTATAAAGCGAGGTTGGGTGAAATTGTACGAACTCCATATTTTCAATTGTGCCTTTTGCACGATAAACCATTGCAATTCCATCACCAGTTGCAACTTCTGGATTTGTAGTTGTTTGATATAAGTTTCCTGTTCCTCCAGTTGCAATTAATGTAGTTTTTGCTAAAAATGTGTCAATCGTATTATTTTTTTTATTCAACGCATAAACACCGTAGCACTCAATATTATCGTTGCTTCGTTTTACAATTTTGCCCAAATGGTGTTGTGTAATTACTTCAATAGCAAAATATTCGTCCATAACTCGAATGTTGGGATGATTCAATACTTCTTGTGTTAAGCTGCGTTGAATTTCATATCCGGTATTATCCTTATGGTGTAAAATTCGATGTTCAGAATGACCACCTTCTTTTGCTAAATCGAACTTGCCATCGTCGGTTTTATCAAATTCTACTCCCCAACTAATTAGTTCCTTAATTTGAGCTGGAGCTTCCTTTACAACCATTCGAACCACTTCTTCGTCGCATAGTTCTGCACCAGCAATCAATGTGTCGGCAATGTGCTTTTCGTAAGTATCGGTTTTTTTTATAACAGCAGCTATTCCACCCTGAGCATAAACGGTTGCTGTATCGGTAATACTATTTTTAGTCAATACACAAACCTTCCCAAATTTTGCTACTTTCAGTGCAAAACTTAATCCGGCAATTCCCGAACCTATGACCAAAAAATCGGATTGTAATTTCATGTATTTTCTGCTATCTGTTCCTGTAATAAAAATTTAGTTGGCTTGAGAGGTAAATATATAAAAAGTTCTTATATTAAGTTTGTAAAGTCTATAAAGTTTATAAAGTTGAAAGGCAATTTGCAATTAGTAATTAACAATTTTCCCCTTCTAACCTTCTGTATTCTATCCTTCTAATTTCTAATCTCCAACTTCATTTTCAAATTTTCTTCATCATGTTTTATTCCATAATCTCAAAAACAAATTTTCTTATTTCGGTTTGATTTTTTGCTTTATCGTGAATAGAAATTAGATATACTCCTGAATTTTTAAATGCCCGAATATCTATTGAATGTGCCTTTTTCATTGAGTTTTCTTCATATACTGTTTTTCCTTGCGGATCAATAATTTGAATACCGTAATCGGCTTCTTTCAAATTGCTAATATCTATATGTAAGTAGTCTCTTGTCGGATTTGGATACACATTATATTTCTGCGAATTCTCTTTAGATTCAATGCTTGAACTTGAATCGTCGTTTGTGTAAAGATAATTTGGTTTCGTAATGGAATCGAAACAACCATTTTGATTGTTTGTTGCTAATAAACTTACTGTATATGTTCCATTCTCGAAAAATTCATAACTAAAGTATGAATTATTATTTACGAAGGTAGAATCTCCGATAGTCCACTCAAAAGTATAATTCGTTAAATCGGCACTTGCATTTGCAAATTGAAATATAAACGGAGTTTCAAAAAGAGAATCGTTGTCGGAAACGAAGTCTAGATCTAAATTGGTGGAAACATAAATAGTTAACGAGTCTTTTACAACACAGGAGCCTTGACAGGTTACAGTCAACACGTATTTTGTAGTTTCGATAGGTTTTGCTACCGGATTTTTGATTGTTGAGTTACTCAAACCAAAACTTGGCTGCCAATTATAAATCAAGGCGTTTTCGTCGTAATAAACAATTGTCGGATTTAACAAAACCGAGTCGCCACAAGTAATGTTTTTATTTGTTCCAACTTCAAATTCAACTTCATCGTATCGCCAAATTTCCATTGCATATTCGGGATGGTCGATAAACGGATTTCGATTATTCTGAATTCCATAAACAGCGTTATTTCTGTCTATTTCTTTTTGACTTACGGGGTCGGCGTCGCTCCATTCCAGCATCATTTTCATTGCCCAAGGTTCAAGTTCGGCTCCATTAACCATAGGGCTTCCTGTCCATCCAGCATCTTCGCCGTAATATCGAGTCGACATATAAAAATAAGTTCGTGCAAAATCGCCTTTATAAGCATCAATCGGCTCAAAAACGATTCCTGTGTATCCAGGATATGAACAAGTTCCCAGCTTGCTACCGTTCATCGAAGTCCAATTTGGCGAATTAACCTCGCCGTATGGATAATTTGCTCGTTTGCCGTTTACATATCCATCGGTGGGATATACATGAAATAAATCAGACACCATTGGAGACGACTCGTCGAACCAGCTTTGTGGCCAAGAATGTTCGCGATTATAGCAATCGTTTTCCGAATTATAGTTTCCGCAAGTTGTGCCGAATGCGTATTCGTAAGGAGGTGTTCCACCTGGTATATCAGAATACATATCCCAAACCATTCCGTTTTCTTTTTTGTCGGTTGTGTTGTAATGTGTATGAAGAGCGTCGTATGAAGCCACAATATGATTATCAATAATATCATGCAGAGCTTGCTTCAATGGTTGTCCGTATAAACCTTGTGCAGAATCGTAATATCCAACAGGAATTTGAGCAAAACTAAACGCTACGTAAAGGAATGCAAAACACAGAAAAAACATTTTCATAACACCTATTTTTATTTCCATGCAAAATTATGAAATAAAATCCTAGATTGTTAACAAATGAAATAATTTTAGACGAGTGGAAAATACTAGAATTTTCGGTCTTGTTGGGAACACCTACAAAGATGAAATAAATACAAGATTTGTATGCAATATGCCCGATAATTCTTTTGCCCTTGTTTGTGATAATACCAACAAGCACATTACACAAATCTAATCAAAAATTACAAAATCTTCAAGAAAACGAAAATCCGATACGTTAAGCTCTTAAATTTTACTGATGAAAAATATTTGCTGGCAACACCAACAAGTGTAAAATATATTCCGATTTTATTCATGAGCATTTCAAGTTAAATCCGCTGAATCATTTACTTTTTCAACAGAATGTATTTGTTTTTTTCGACATCGAAAAAAATCACAATACGCTCACCCTCTTCGCTATACACACCAATAAAGGTGTCGCTTACGCTTTGGTGCTCGGTTATACATTTTTTTTGCAACGCCGAAGCACATTCTAAGTCTTTACAAGTTTCTTTTAATACGAATTTGAAAATATTTGGAAATGGTTCGATATTGACTTTCCCTTTGAGTTTCGGATATTTTGCTTCAAAATCTTTAAGTGTAGAAATATTAATAAATGCTCCCACTTGAATTTTGCAATATTTTATGTCAAAATCTATTTCGGCTTTTACTTCTTCGAGTGATAAGCCTTCGCTTTTTTTGATGCTAATAATGGCTTCGTTAGGGCTATCTAAAATATTGAAACTTTCGTCCGATATTATATCGCTTACGAATATTAGTCGCGAAGTGTCGTTAACCAATGCTTTGTTAATTTCAAAATAAGCTGGAATATTTTCTTGTAAACATTCAACTTTTACGCTGTCTTTTATTTGAACAATTTCGCCAATGTGATTTAACTCTATTTTCGACTCTCCGATTAAATTTATGGGAATAGACTTAATAATCGCTTTTTTCTCGTCTATTTTCGCTTGCTTTTCGACATCGACTTTAAAAATTTCGTATTGTAAACTATCGATTCTATCGCTTGAAAAATAAATATTTCCAAATATATCTTCGCTGTAACAAATATCGTTTTTGTCAGAATTTATAGGAAATTCAAGTTTTTGCGGCACGCCCCATTTCTCTCCATATATTTTGGTCGATTTGTAAATGTCGTAAATCGAATCTTTTCGATTTGAACTAAAATACATTGTGTTTCCATCTTCGGTTAAAAACACATAATTTTCGTCTAATTCTGAATTCAATTCTGCAATCGGTTGAGGTTTCGCAATATTCCCTTTTTCGTCAATCGTGGCTACATACAAATCATGTTGCCCTTTCCCGTTTGACATATCGCTTGTAAAATATATTGCCGAATCGGTCATTGCTACCGACGATTCGTGAAATTCAGAATTTATTGCTAAATGTTTTAAATTATTCCACATTCCTTTTTCGTTTTTCTCGGTAACATAAATATCGCCACCGTTAAACCGCTTATATACAAACAATTTGTTTTTATCGTTCGAAACTCCAGCACAAGCATCGTGATTGTCGGAATTTAAAAAATACGAAAGACTTTTTGGCGAAGACCACAAGTTATTTTTATTTTCAGAAATATATATGCTTTGCGAAAAGGCTGAAATTTTTTCTCCTTTTCCGTTTTCTCTTTCCGACGTAAAATATATGCTTGTTGAATCGATAAATATAGGGTAAAATTCGTTGTATTTACTTCCAATTGCATCGAGTTTTACGGCAATCAAACTTTTTTCTTGTGCAAAAACAAAAGAACCTATAAAAAAAATGAGAAATAATATGCTGGTCAGCTTTTGTGTCATTTTAACTTATTCCAAATTCGATTTCGAATAATTTAATTTTAGAATCAACATAATTTCGTGCGAACCGGTTGAATAATTTGCCACATCTCCCATTAAAACTCCGTACGAATACGCAAACATTATGTTTTTGGTATCGTACCCGATGAAAGGAAAAATCCCATCGTTAGTACGATAATAACAACCAATTGAAATAGATTTGTTGAAAATGGCTCTTGCTCCCAAATCGGCTTGAACAACCATAGCTTCGCTTGCTTTTAATAAAGCCGAAGGTTCGATTTCAATGTTTTCGTTAATCGACAATAAGCAGCCTAAGCCTAGTGAATAGTGGCGTATTTGTTTGTTTTCTAAATTTTCAGGGTTTACAAAATTTACACTTCGTCCTAAAAGTTGTCGAATCGAAAAATCGACAAAAAATTTATTTTCTTGATACAACGACATTCCGAAAGCAGCATCGGGAACAATAATACTATTTTCAGAATTTTTAATAAGTTCGTCATCGATATTATCGACAACAAATTTTTCGGTAAACATTTTATATTGGCTAACTAATGCCGATAAGCCAAATGATAATTTTGTTCCTCCCGAAGAAATTGGTAAATGGTATGCATAACTAAATTCTGCTCCAGTTTTTCCGCTAAGTCCAGTGTTTTCGTTCAAAAGATTGAAGCCGATAGCTGTTCTTTGCGAAAGCAAAGAGTGAGCACTCATTGCTTGAATTTCAGGAGCTCCATTTATTCCACTCCAATAACGGCTGAAAGATGTTGATATAAATAAGTATGGCTTTGTTCCTGCTGCCGCAGGATTTTGAACATAACGATTTAAGGGATACAACGTAAAGCTATTCATTTGCTGGGCTTGGCCAAACAATGAGCAAATCGTTATTATACTGATTATAAGTATTATTTTTTTCATCTGTTTATTTTATAATTTTAAGTGGGCCGGTATATGGCGGATAATTTCCGGTGTTAAGATTAACGATGTAATAATAATCGCCACTACTAAGCACGTTTCCATTGCTCGTTGCGTCCCACAAATTATCGTAACCATCTGTTTTTGAAAAAACTACATTTCCCCATCTGTCGATAACTTTTACGTCGCAATCGGGATATAAATGAATGTTTTTGATTATCCATTCGTCGTTTTTACCGTTATCATCTGGAGTTATCACATTATTTATGACAATGCAATCGACATCGTTTAATGCAACATCGAAAGTATCGATTATGGTACAATTGTTTGCGTCGGTAATGGTAACCGAATAAGTATCGGCAAGTAAATCAGTAATTGCCTCATCAGTTTCGTTATTCGACCAAGCGTACGAGAAAGGAACTAAACCATTTTCGATATTTTCGATGAGGACATAACCATCTTGATTATCGCGACACGAAACATCATGAATGTCAGAAATCAATATTAAATCTTGAAAAGGTTCTTCAATATCAATTGACTCTGAAATTAGGCAATTATTATCATCACGAACAGTAACGGTATATGTTCCGGCTTTTAGTGTTATGTTTGAGGCGGTTGTTTTTCCATTCGACCAAGCATAGGTATATGGAGCAGTTCCTCCATAAGATTGAATACTTATTTGTCCAATTGAGTCGTTTTTACAAATATTATGTGAATGAGTTTCTTGTAAACTCAATGCTGACGTAGGTTCTTTAATTTCGATGTTTTTGGGTGTAGATACACAGCCTAAGGAATCAACAACTGTTAAAATATAGTTTCCTTTTGGATAGGCAAGCTGAAAAAAAACAGTATCGATATATGTTTGCGATGTATCAGCCCATTCGGTGTCGAGTATCATTGTATTAATACTTGGCTCCCAAATCATTCGTTTCCAATATCCAACGTATTGGTAAGTTCCTCCGTAAGGCGTGATTTTTAAACTTCCCTTAGCTCCATAACAAGGAGCATCAACAATAGTATCGACTGTATAAACATTATTTCCGGCAAGAATGCTTGTGTCATTTGCTGAAGTTCCAACAAAGTCAACAACATTTGCAATGTATGTTCCATCGGTCAAATCGGTTAGCAAGCTATCGTTACTTGCTATCGGAAAACCATCTTTTGTCCACGTAATTGTATAGGGTGCGGTTCCCCCAAAAATAGTTAAATCAATGCTTCCATTATTGTCGCCAAAGCAAGTTGGATTTATATCTGCTGTGCTTATGTTTAATTGCGAAAAACCAATATTTATCAATCCCACAAGGGAGGCAATTAGTAGAAAAATTTTATTCCTCATTTTTCTAAAATTTATATAATAATACTTGTAACAATTTCATATAAAGATACTAAGGAATTAAGTATTTGAAAAGTCGAAATGGTTTCTTTATCAACAGATGAGTGTTAGCAGAAGAGCTTAGCAAATAATACAAAAATTGAGGTCATGATAAATCTTGTCTGAATTATTTGGTTTTTAGAGATGTCTGAATTAAAAAACGATTGTACCTTCTGCAATATTTATAAGTATTGCTCCAATAACAATCAGAGAAGGAGCTAAAATTAAGTACACAAAGCTTGGCTTCCATGTTTCAATAAGAAGATTAATATTTTCTTTCCTAATTTTTCTTTTATCACTTTTGCTAGTACTGGGATTTCTTAGCAATCCTATATTTTCATAAATTGTTTTACTTCCTAAGAATAATGCAACCGTTCGTATAAAAAGCAAATAGCCTCCGTACACCATTAATGCGGTTCCTTTAACGACGATTAAAAAACCAATAATTTCTGTAACTACTGAAATAGTTTGTCCTCTTTTTATCATCGATAACAAGCTCTCGGTAATAAAAGAATAGGTTAAAATGCATAACAATATTGCTCCGATAATTAAAACCGGTTTGTGTTGAATTTTAAGATTCATTATTATTCTATTTTTATCGATTCGATATCCTTAACAAATTGTGCAATCACCTCTTCTTTTGTTGCCCAAGAAGTTACAAGCCGAATAGCCGAATGGTTTTCGTCCATTTTTTGCCAGATATAAAAACCATATTTTTTTGAAAGTTCGGCGATAAGCTTGTTTGGAAGTATTGGAAAAATTTGATTTGTAGTAGATTGGGTTAAAAAGCTAAAACCTCTTTCTTTCAGAGCATCTGCCATTTTCATAGCCATTGTATTCGCATGTGTGGCTAATTGAAAAAACAAATCGTTTCTAAACAATTCCGCAAACTGAATTCCAAGTACTCTACCCTTTGCCATCAAAGCTCCGCGTTGTTTTAAATGAAATCCAAAATCTTCTTTTAATGCTTCATTATTTATAACAATAGCTTCGCCGAGTAAAGCTCCGTTTTTGGTTCCGCCAATATAAAATACGTCTGTAAGTATTGCTAAATCTGATATGTCGAGGTCGTTATCTTTGGCACATAGGGCTGAGCCAAGTCGGGCTCCATCCATGAATAAAAACAGTCCTTTGCTTTTGCAATATGCCGACAAGTCTTGCAATTCCTGTTTTTTGTAGATAGTTCCGATTTCGGTTGAATTAGAAATGTACACCAGTTTAGGTTTTACCATGTGTGGTATAACATTATGTTCGTCGATTACAGCTTGGATTTCGCTCGGACGAATTTTTCCATCTATGCTATGAATAATATTTATTTTATGTCCGGTAGCTTCAATTGCACCCGTCTCGTGAACATTGATGTGTCCCACGTTACAACATACTACCGATTCGTGTGGACGCAAAGCCGCTGCAATTACAGTTAGATTTGCATGTGTCCCCCCCGAAATAAAATAAATCTCCGACTTTAGATTATTTAATTTCTTTCTGATAAAGTTTTTTGCTTCGATAGAAAAATCATCGTCGCCATATCCTTCTTGCTGCGAATCGTTGGTTTTTATAATTGCATCAATAATTGCAGGATGGCAACCTTCACTATAATCATTTTTAAAATTATACATCTGAATACTTTTGTTTTTCGACCGTTTTTACTAAAATCAAAAATAAATAGAATGTTTTGAATAATAGGAAAATAAGGTAAATAAAAGTAAAAAAATAGAAACAGCGATTGCTAAAGACTTGTTGTTCAATGGTCGCATTTATTTTCACCGAAACGCTTCCTACGTTATATTTCCAAATAGCTTGATGGTAATAAAAACAAAATTCACATATTTTTTATACTTTTGCATAAGTAAAACTATGATTATGAATAACAAAAAAGTTACAGATTATATAAACGAATCGAAAAATCCTTTATTTACATTTGAGATTTTGCCTCCATTAAAAGGGCATAATATTGACACAATCTATCAAGCTATTGAGCCATTGCTCGAATTTGGCCCAAGTTTTATCAATGTTACCTATCATCAACAGGAAGAGGAATTTAAAACGAGAGAAGATGGATTGATAGAGAAAAAAACGGTAAGTAAACGACCAGGAACGGTTGCCATATCTGCTGCTATAAAATACAAATACAAAATTCCAGTCGTTCCGCATTTAATCTGCGGTGGTTTTTCGCAAGAAGAAACCGAAGATGCATTGCTTGACTTACATTTTCTTGAAATGAGAAATTTGTTGGTTTTGAGAGGAGATCCACAAAAAAATCAACGTCGATTTACTCCTGAAAAAGGAGGACACGAACATTCGTTGGGTTTAATAGAACAAATTATGAACCTCAATAAGGGAATTTATTTGGACAACGAAATGAAAAATAAAACGACTACAAATTTTTGCGTTGGAGTTGCTGGATACCCTGAAAAGCATGCCGAATCGCCGAACATGGAAGAGGATTTAAAATATTTGAAACAAAAAATTGATGCCGGAGCCGAATATATTGTAACTCAGATGTTTTTTGACAATAAAAAATATTTCGATTTTGTAAAACTATGTCGTAGTAAGGGAATCAATGTTCCAATTATTCCGGGGCTTAAACCCATTGCCAATTTTAACGATGTAAAAGTGATTCCTCAAATTTTCAGCATTGACATTCCAAACGAATTGATAAAGGAAGTTTCAAAATGCAAGACCAACGACGAAGTTTGTAAAGTTGGAACCGAGTGGACAATTCAACAATCAAAAGAACTCATAAAGTTTGGAGTCCCATCGTTGCACTATTTTACAATCGGAAAGTCAAAAAATATTAAAAAAATCGCAAAGGAAATATTTTAATTATCAATATTTTAAAGAATAATGCCGATTTTTTTTGAATTTTTAAAATTTGATATTAAATTCGCTATTTGAAGAAATCTTTTAAAGACGACAACAATGAAAAAATTTATTATACTCGCACTATTTTCGATAGCCTATACCTTTTCTATTGCCGGAACTATTGAATTAGACGGAGTTTTTCAAGGTAAAAATATTTATGTTATGAATCCATTTTCTCAATCAGGAGTTGGATTTTGCGTATATGAAGTAACCGTAAATGGAAAAGTTACTACCGATGAAATAAACTCAAGTGCGTTTGAAATAGATTTTTCGTCGCTTAACATTAATTTGGGAAGCGAAATAAAAGTATCGATTAAACATAAAGAAAACTGCAAACCAAAAGTTTTAAATCCAGAGGTGCTTAAAGCTAAAAGCACATTTGAGATAAAACTAATTAATGTTGACAAAGAGGGAAATCTTAATTGGACAACAGAGAACGAATCAGGAAAATTACCCTTTGTTGTAGAGCAATTCAGATGGAATAAATGGGTTAAAGTAGGAACTATTGAAGGCAAAGGAACTCCAAGTTCATCGAATTACACGATGAAAGTTAATGTGCATTCGGGTAGCAATAAGTTTCGTGTAAAACAAATTGATTATACAAATAAACCTCGATATTCGGCTGAAGTTCCATTTAGATCAATGACTCCTCCTGTTAGTTTAGTTTCTAAAAAAGTAAGTGATAAAGTTGAATTTTCAATCGAAACCATGTACGAAATTTACGATTATTACGGAAATTTAGTTAAAAAGGGCGTTGGCAAAACGGTTGATGTATCAAGCCTGCAAGCTGGAAAGTATTTCGTCAACTTTGATGTGTTAACCGAAGAAATTACGAAGAAATAATCAAACAAATAATTTAAGTTGCAAACTTAAATGGGCGGAGTTTGTTATTGTTAGATTTGTCTTAATCATAAAACTCATATTTGTATAGATAATAATCTAACGTATCACTACCAAACGTTTTAATTTCTTATGATCCTACCATCTTCTCTAAGATTAAAAACATGTTTTTCTGGTTTTCTTACACCATTTTTATATTCAATTATTTCATATGGTAAAACCATAGTATCATTATACAATAAAATCCTAGTCGAAAAATCATTATTATTGTAATCTAAGGAACTATTCGTTAATAATCTACCCTTTGAGTCAAATAAAACTGACGAATATAAACATTGTTCTCCAGAACTATAGAAAATACTTGTTTCTGTAAGTCTTTTATAATCACACCATTCAACCTTAAAATAGAATCTTTATCACAAGAGTCGTAATATACTTTCTCATAAATCATTTTTGACCACATTACCGAAATTTTAAAGAAATTTTAGATCGGCAATTGTTTTAGTCGAATTTTCTGATTTAAAAACAGAGCTTCCAGCTACAAGTACATCAACTCCTGCTTCGATAAGTTTGTTTGCATTAGATGTGTCAACTCCGCCATCAATTTCGATTAACGCTTTCGAGCCTTTGCGAATGATAAGTTCTTTCAGTTCTTTTACTTTTGGATAGGAATTTTCGATGAAGCGTTGTCCTCCAAATCCGGGATTAACCGACATAATTAAAACTAAATCAATTTCAGAAATAATTTCACTTAATACATTAACGGGTGTGTGAGGATTTAGCGAAACGCCTGCCTTCATACCTTCTTGTTTTATTTGTTGAATTGTACGATGTAAATGCGAACAAGCCTCGTAATGTACAGTAAGAATATCGGCGCCGGCTTTTTTAAATTCGACAATATATCGTTCGGGATTAACAATCATTAGGTGAACATCTAAGGGTTTTTTAGCCATTTTTTTAATGACCCCGATTATCGGAAATCCAAAGGAAATATTTGGGACAAAAACACCATCCATAACATCAATATGAAACCAATCGGCTTCACTTTTATTAATCATTTCTATATCTTTATTAAGATTTCCAAAATCGGCTGAAAGCATTGATGGGGCGACTAAATGACTCATAATATAATGATAAACAGTGTCTGGTTAATTAAAATTGTTTTGAATATTATTATTATCCTAAATAAGTACGTAGGATTTTACTTCTTGATTTATTTTTCAACTTATGAATTGCCTTTTCTTTTATTTGGCGAACTCTTTCGCGGGTTAGACCAATAATATCGCCAATTTCTTCGAGCGTATGTGGTTGCAATCCATTTAATCCATAATAATATCTCAACGTGTCGGCTTCTCTCTTTGGCAGAGTTGCTAATGAGCGTTCAATTTCTTTTCGAAGCGATTCGTCCAATAAATTATCGTCGGGTTTATGAGCGTCTTCGTCGCGTAAAACTTCGTACATTGAACTATCGTCGTCGTTGCTTAAAGGAGCGTCCATTGATACATATCGAAACGAATTTCCCATTGCACTTGCAACTTCACTTGGTGCGATTTCAAGCTCTTTAGCAATTTCCTCGGCAGTTGGCTCTCGTTCAAATTGTTGTTCGAGTTTTGCCAACGTGCGATTGATTTTTTTTAATGAACCTATTTTATTCAAGGGTAATCGTACAATTCTAGCTTGTTCGGCTAAAGCTTGTAAAATTGCTTGGCGAATCCACCAAACAGCATATGAAATAAATTTAAATCCTCGAGTTTCGTCAAAACGTTCCGCTGATTTTATAAGACCTAAATTTCCTTCATTGATTAAATCTTGTAACGACAAACCTTGATTTTGGTATTGTTTGGCAACTGAAACAACGAATCGTAAATTTGCTTTTATTAGCCTTTCAAGAGCATTTTTATCACCTTCACGAATTTTTCTCGCCAATTCGACCTCTTCATCAGCAGTAATTAAAACTTCTTTACTAATCTCTTGAAGATACTTATCTAATGAGGCTGTATCGCGATTTGTAATTTGCTTTGAAATTTTAAGTTGCCTCATTACCAATTAATTTAGTTTACCAAAATTACAAAAATAAACCCGTTTATCAAAATTTGGAGTTAAGACTTTCGGTTTTTGTTCATCAAAAAACTTCCGAATGAAAAAATATTTGATAAAATGGCTCATCAATGGTTCGGTAATATTTAAAATTTTTTCTATTGTCGAAATGACAGTGTGCTGATTATTGTGGATTTTACGATTTCGAATGCATATAATTAATCTGGCTAATAATCAACACATTGTGAAAATATGCTGAACTATTATTTCATACGACACCCACTAATTAATTAATCCTCAATATATCTTCAATCTTCACATTTTCAGTAAAATAATGTTTGAAAAAGGCATTTTTTGTATTATAAATGCACGTTTTTTCTTGATTTGAAGTTAAAATTTTGCAGAATTTATTACAATACTTCGGTCAAATTGGTAATTTGTTTTTGATAAATTCATAAATATTTAATAATTAACAGTATAACTAAATTAGTTTAACTATGCCAACATTTTGACTTTCAAAACAATATAAATAATTTACGAACTATGGTAAATATATTTGCGTAGGAATATTTGTATAAAATAAATAAACTTTCGGAGTTCGAGTTTTTTTTGAAAAAATATTTTGCCGAAATAAAATTATTACTACCTTTGCAGTCCGAAGTTTAGAATAAAAACTTGGCCCGTTCGTCTAGGGGTTAGGACGTCAGGTTTTCATCCTGGTAACAGGGGTTCGAATCCCCTACGGGCTACAAAATTAAAAATAATAAAATGGCAAATCACAAGTCATCAAAAAAGAGAATCAGACAAACTGAAGTCAAAAGAGTTCATAACAGATACTTTGCTCGAACTACACGTAATGCTGTAAAAACATTAAGAGCAATTGACGAAAAACAAGTTGCAAGCGAATTGTTGCCTAAAGTTATTACAATGCTTGATAAACTTGCTAAAAGAAATATTATTCATAAAAACAAAGCATCAAATTTAAAATCGAAATTAACTAAACGAGTTAATAGTTTATAATTTGCATGTCTCGAAATAATACAAAGGTCTTTCATTAACGTGGAAGACCTTTTTTTGTGTTCAGAAGAAAAATGTCGGAAGAAAAACTTAGCATAAAATATTGGTCAAACGACGATAAACCAAGAGAAAAACTTCTTGAGAAGGGGATTGGAAGTTTAAGCAATGCTGAGTTAATTGCTATTTTAATAGGTTCTGGATCAAAAAACGAATCGGCAGTTGATTTAGCAAAAAATATTTTAAGTTCATCACAAAACGACTTAAATCAACTCGGAAAATATTCGGTTGCCGACTTGAAGAAGCACAAGGGAGTTGGAGATGCAAAAGCTGTTACAATTATAGCTGCTCTTGAATTAGGACGAAGACGAAAAATTGCCGACATTGTTGAAAAACAAAAAATATCAGGAAGTAAAGATGCTTTCGAAATATTCAAAGCAATATTAGGAGACTTACCGTATGAAGAATTTTGGATTTTACTGTTGAATCGCTCTAATAAAATAATCGAAAAAATAAAAATTAGCCAGGGAGGAATTAGTGGAACTGTAATTGATACTCGAGTAATAATGAAATATGCCATTGAAGGCAGTGCTTCGTCATTGATTCTCTGCCACAATCACCCATCTGGAAATATTAGTCCGAGTGAAAATGATAAACAAGTAACCGATAAAATAAAAAAAGCTGCAGATATTTTTGATATAAAAATACTCGATCATATCATTGTTACCGATAGTAATTATTATAGTTTTGCTGACGAAGGTCTAATTATTTAAATTCATGCTGGAAATTAAGTACTTGAAACATAGCGAAATTGACACCAAGAAATGGAACAATTGCATTACTAACGCTGTTAATGGAATCGTTTATGCATATTCGTGGTACTTAGATATTGTTAATGAAGAGTGGGAGGCTTTAATGGCCGATGATTATTCAATAGTAATGCCGCTTACCCGAAATAAAAAATATGGAATACAATACCTTTATCAGCCTTTTTTCACGCAGCAACTAGGCGTTATTTCAACTACGGTTCTAAATTCTAATATTGTTTCTGATTTTATCAAAGCTATTCCAAAACACTATAAGTTTTATGAAATAAACTTAAATACATTCAATAAACTTGATGATTTTGAAATCGCTAAAAAAACAAATATTACATATGAATTAGACCTTATTCAACCGTATCAAAAATTGGCCGAGAATTATGCTCAAAACACAAAACGCAATATAAAAAAAGCAATTAGTAGTAAAGTATCCATAACAAATGGAATTCAGCCAAATCAATTAATTGATTTATTTAGCAAAAATATAAGCGAAAAAGTCCCTGAACTAAACAAAGTTCACTACAATATCATTCGGAAAATAATGGCAGTTTCGCTTCGATTTAAAATCGGAGAACTTTATGGGGCTTACGATTCGAACAACAACCTTTGCGGAGGAGCTTTTTTCATTCGTTCGCACAATAAATCTATATTTTTGTTCTCAGCAACAACTCCTGAAGGAAAAGAAAATGGAGGAATGTTTTTATTAATCGATAGTTTTATACAAAAACATTCAGAAAATAATTTAACTTTAGATTTTGAAGGCTCAAATATCGAAGGATTAGCTCGATTCTATTCCAGTTTTGGAGCAAAATCTTGCGAATATTTTAGCCTTCAAAAGAATATGTTGCCTTGGTATTATAAAATATTTAAATCGTAAAATAATGATCATAAACCTAGGAGAATCTAACTCAATTTTCAACAATTTTGTTGCAGAAATTCGCGATGAGCAAATTCAAAAAGACAGCATGCGTTTTAGACGCAACCTCGAAAGAGTTGGTGAAATTTTCGCATACGAAATAAGTCGTAAATTGAATTACAAAAACGAAGATGTTCAAACTCCATTGGGAATTGCAAGTGTTCCTAAACTTAGCGAACAACCCGTTTTAGCAACCATTTTACGAGCTGGACTTCCTATTCACATGGGAATGTTAAATGTTTTTGATAAAGCCGAAAATGCCTTCATTTCAGCATACCGACGATACGAAAAAGACGGCTCGTTCGATATACAATTTGAATATTTATCTTGTCCATCAATTGAAAATAAAACAGTAATTATTTCCGATCCAATGTTGGCAACCGGAGCCTCGATGGTACTTGCTTATAAAGCATTATTGCAACGCGGAAAACCAAAGCATACCCATATAGTTTCAGTAATTGCTAGCAAAGAGGGAGTTGAATATGTACAAAAAAATCTCTCGACACAAAATATAACCTTGTGGTTAGGTGCTATTGATGATGAACTTACTGTAAAATCGTATATTGTGCCAGGCTTGGGCGATGCTGGAGACTTGGCTTTTGGGAGTAAAATCTAATTATGTTATTCAATTTTTTTATCTTAATACTCATTAGTTCTGTAAAATTCGCTTTTGCACCAGCATTTTCAGTTTTAAAATACAATTTGGGTTACCTCGAAACTGTCCTTATAACTACTGCTGGCGGTTTTTTGGGCGTACTTACTTTTGCATTTTTAACAAATGTTATTGTTGATGCGTGGTCTTGGTTTATTGAGGTAGCAGGATTGAGCGAATCGTTGAATAAATTAAACAATAAACTTTTTCCATCAAATAGTAAATCTTTTTCAAAAAAGAATAGGCTAATTATTAAAATTAAAGGGAAATACGGACTAATAGGTCTTGCAATTTTAACTCCTATTTTTCTATCGATTCCTGTTGGAACATTTTTAAGTTTGAGATACTACCCCAATTTTAAAGTAACAATATTATATTTATTGTTGTCGGTTGCAATTTGGTCTAATATACTAACCTACATAATTTTGTACTTGTAAGTAATATTGAACTATTAGTATTTGGACGAACTCCTTTAAAATAATTAATTAATAAAAAGTGTTAATTTTTTTTAAGTCTAAAAGTTTTTTTATAATTTGCAACAATAATTAGACGAATGAACGAGCCTCTATTAAAAAACGCACCTATAAGGGAAGCAATAATTGAATTCCAAACCCTACAAACGAATTCAGATATTGATGCTTTAAAAGGATTTATAAAAAAAAATGAAACAGAATATCCTAATATCAAAGAGAAAATAGGATTTCAACTTTCTGCTCGATTTGGAGTTGAAGCTTCTGATGTAAAATCATCCAAAAACATCGAAGGTTATATTTTGAGTGATGAGTCAAAAAAAAAAGTAATTCAAATATCAGTAAACAAACTATCAATTCATATTATTAAACCATATGATTGTTGGAATAATTTTATGAATATTGTGTATAACGTTTGGGAAAAATATATCTCGTCTGTTGAATTAAACTGTGTAAAAAAAATTTCTATTAGATATATAAATGAAATTGAAATTGACTTAACTGAAATTGAAATATTAGAAAAACATTTAAAAATGCTTCCCAAAATACCTAAAAGCATAAACTCAAATGTTAATCATTTTTTTATGCAATTAGGTCTAAATAACAAAGAAAAGGATATTTATTCAATTATAAATCAATCATTTAATCCACCGAACAACAATATTCTTCCTTATATATTTGATATCGAGGTATATATCGAAAAAGATTATTTTAATTGGGATAAATTATGGGAAGATATTGAAATTATTAGAGATTTTAAAAACAACATTTTTTTTAATGGTTTATCTAAACATATTATTAAAAAATACAAATAATGACAATTAACTTAAATCTTATTCGGGAATATAATGTTCCTCCAAAAAGGTGTTTATTACAGGGAAGTGTCTCTGAAATGAAAATTGAACAAGAATACAGCAAGTTTTTTAATTTGGCGAATGGTTCTTTAACGACTGTATATAACTATGATATTTCTGCACAATACAGTAAAATTTTTCAAAATTCGAATTTAACAGGAAATCAAGAATGGGTTTTAAATAAATTGACCGAGGAATTAATTAGAATTAAAAAAGAGAGTCAATTCAATTTTGTTATATATTTTGAGAAGTCTTTTGATGATGAAATTTTAATTAGCAAGTTTGAAAAAGATAATGATAATTTGTCTTATATTTCAATAGATGAAGAAGGGGATATAATGTTAAGTAAAATAGATTTTTTTCATAAAGAACCTACATTTTATGAAAATTCAAAATTTGACGCCGAAGAACTTGTCTACAATTTGCTTACATAAAAAATGTAATCTTGCTTATATTCCTGCAAAGTTACATTGGAATAATAAAAAAGCAATTAACGAATTTTTCTTAAACGAAGAATTGTATTGGAGATGCAAAGAAGAAAAATTTTCAAATCCATATGCTGAAATATCATTAGCCGATGTGTCTATTAATAGGCAGGGAAACCCATGTGCCCCAATAAGTGAACCCCAAGATGCTCTATACAATCTTACAGATTCTAAAAATGAAAAATATGATTGTGGAATTATTATATTAGAAATTAAAGAGATAAGCAAGCCTTACATAAAGAAATATGAAGATATCGATGGAAATGAGAATATACATAAACTAGAGATGGAATTAATTCATGACCCATTGAATTGTATGTACCCACATAGTCTTTTTAAATTTCGACTAAATGGGCAGGATGTTACGATGTCGAATTATGATAGCACCTTAAAAAAAAGCAACAAGGCAATAAGCAGACTTAGAAAACGGTGTAAAGATGAATTAACAAGAATGATAAAAACAAAAATTGTGAAATTCTAATCCATTATTTAATAAAGGAAATCGTTTTTTGTAGGCTTACTCTTTCGGTTCGTCAATAATAGTAACCGATAATTGATCTTCGCAATCGCGAAGCAATTCATTTACGGTTTTATTTAAAACAGGATGTATAAAGTCTGGAATAAGTTCATTTAGAGGCTCAAGCGTAAATCTTCTAAATTGCATTTTACGATGAGGAATTGTTAGATTTTCGTCTTGAATTATTTGATTTTCATAAAATATAATGTCAATATCGATATTTCGTTCAATGTATTGATCGGAGCCTCTAACTCGACCAAGCATATTTTCGATTCGGTTTAAATGTAATAATAATTGGTGTGCACTTGAAATGGTTTCAACAACAATCACTCGATTCAAAAACTGATTTTTGTGTGTAAATCCCCATGGAGCACATTCGTAGAATGAGGATTTTGCAACAATTTCTCCAACAACCCGTTCGATTAATTCAGTAGCTCTATTTAAAGAATAAAATCTATCTTCAAGATTTCCACCAAGTAATAAATATGCTTTTGCCATGACCGATTGTTTTTACAAAAATATGTTAAAAAAATATAAATTTAGAGATTCAAGTTAGATAACATATTTTTTATTGATTATTTCCTCGTATTTTTGTTAAAATGAATGGGATACAAAAATGAAACCAATTGTATTTTATATCTTAAATTTATAAATTTAAACAAATTATTATGAAAAGTTTTTTTAGTTCTTTACTCGCAACAATTGTGGGAATTATTATTACATCGTTCCTATTGATTATTATTTTTGTGGCAATTATAGGAGGAATTATTGCTAGTTCCAGTTCCGATAAACCAGCTATTATTGAGGCAAATTCAATTCTTAAAATCACATTAGACAATGAAGTAGTCGATCGCAGTTCAAGCAATCCTTTAGCAAATTTTAATTTCATGTCGTTCGAAAACGAGAAAAAACTTGGACTAAATGATATTTTAAAAAATCTTAAAAAAGCAAAAACTGACGATAATATTAAAGGGATATATATCGAAACCTTAGGTGTTACAGCAGGAATAGCAACGGTTGAGGAAATCAGAGAAGCATTAATCGATTTCAAAGAATCGGGTAAATTTATTTTAAGTTATAGTGATATTTATACACAAAAAGCATATTATTTGGCGTCGGTTGCGAATAAACTTTATATTAATCCGCAAGGAGCAATAGAGTTTAAAGGTTTAGGAGCAGAAATGATGTTTTTCAAAAATGCTTTGGAAAAACTTGGGGTTGAGCCAGTTATTATCAGGGGGAAAAACAATAAGTTTAAGAGTGCTGTTGAGCCTTTTATGTATGATAAAATGAGCGAAGCAAATCGTTTGCAAACTCAAACATATATGGGATCAATTTGGAATCATTTATTAGAAGGAATTTCTGTATCAAGAGGCATATCGGTTGCTGAATTAAATTTGTTGGCTGATAGTATGAAAGTTGAAAATGCAAAAAGTGCAGTAACATATAAGCTTGTTGATAATGCAAAATATAAAGACGAAATTATTGCTGAATTAAAAGAATTATCAGGAATCGAAAAAGATGGAAAATTGCGTTTTGTAACGCTAAGCAAATACGACAGAGTTCCTGAAACAGATAAAAGTAAAAGCAAGGACAAAATTGCTGTTGTTTATGGAGTTGGGCAAATAGATATGGGAGAAGGAGACGAAGCTTCAATTGGGTCAGATGGATTATCAGAATCGATTCGTAAAGCGAGATTAGATTCAACAGTTAAAGCAATTGTGTTAAGAGTGAATTCTCCGGGAGGAAGTGCGTTAGCTTCTGACATTATTTGGAGAGAAGTATTATTGGCAAAACAAGTTAAGCCCGTTATTGTTTCGATGGGAGATGTGGCTGCTTCAGGAGGATATTATATTTCATGTCCTGCTGACGTTATTGTTGCTAATCCAACAACTATTACGGGTTCGATTGGTGTATTTGGCGTTCTTTGGAATGGACAAAAATTCTTAAACGAAAAAATCGGAATTACCGTTGATCGAGTAACAACCAATACACATTCAGACATTGGTTCTATGTTCCGTCCAATGGCAGAATCAGAAAAGGCAGTTATTCAACGAAGTGTTGAAGATATCTACGACACGTTTATTTCACATGTCTCGGAAGGCAGAAGCATAACTAAAGAAACGGTTGATAGTATTGGACAAGGTCGTGTGTGGAGCGGAGTTAATGCAAAAGAAATAGGATTAATTGACGAGTTTGGAGGAATTAAAAAAGCAATCGAAATTGCGGCTGAGAAAGCTGGTCTTACTGATTATAGAATTGTTGAATTCCCAAAAGAAAAGGATCCTTTCCAAGAACTGTTGAAAGAACTTAAAGGAGAAGCTGAAACTTATTTTTTCGCAAACGAATTAGGTCAAAGCTACAAATACTTAAAGGCTTATAACAATATTTTGAAAATTAAAGGTGTACAAGCAAGAATGCCTTTTGAACTGGATATTTATTAAAAAATCTCGTTTGTCGTTCGATAGAAAAGGAGTTCGCATTTGCGAACTCCTTTTCTATTATTGAAATAGTTTTTAAAAAACATTCAAGTCATACGGAATATAAAAGTGAAACAAAAAATATCAAATCTTTAAGCTTGCTATTGGTAGTACTAATTTTGCCGTTCTTCGTTCTATTACCGATTCAATTATTAAAAACAAGCAAAATCATTTATTCTTCTTAAAATTATTGCAAATTTGTAACATGCTGATTAGTTACTAAATAGTTAATCTTTCAACGTATTCTTTATAAATGAAGTAGTAACAATATCATTTTCGAAAGTTAATCTCACAAAATATTCACCATCGGAAAAAGTTGAAATTATAAAACTAGTTCTGTTTAATCCTGCTTTTCCGTCAAATTCTTGTTGATATAGCAATTGTCCTAAATCGCTGTAGAATTGTATCAAAACATTATTGTCGAAAGGCAATAAATAAGATAAGCTTATTTCGCTTTGAGTAGGATTTGGATAAGGATTAAACATTTTGAATTTTTGTTCAGCAATGTAACAATATTCATTATTATGGGGGACAAAATCGACACTTCCATCAGAATAATCAGCCTTAACGCACACGTAGGTTGGTGTTTGATTGTCGATAATTTTATATTGTGTAGCTAATGTTACATTGATAATTTCGCCTGGATTCAGATCTCCATTCCAGATTTCCTTATAATTTGACAAACCTTCAATATCAATAAAAATATCAAAATTGCTGATAGGTAAGGTTCCGAAATTTCCAATAGTAGTATTTATGCTAGCATATTCATTTTCGATTAATATTTGTGTATTTAAAACGGCAATATCATTGTATAAGCTGGTAACAAACAAGCTCTTCGACAGAGAATCGAGACACTGATTTTCGGTCCATCCATATAATTTAATTCGATATTCGGTACTATCAAAAAATGTATGTACGGGTTCAAAAATCGCATCGGTTTCACCATCGTTAAAATCCCATAAATACGATGTAGCATTCGAAGATAAATTTTCGAACGTAACAGTCAATGGTTTAGCTCCAAATGTGGGGGAAAATGAAAAATCGATTATAGGTAGCGAATTTACCGAATATTCTTTTTGAATGGTATCGGAACAGCCCGATTCAGAATATGCGATTAACTGGACATCAAAAATGCCAGTGTCAAGAGGAAAAAAGGAAGCATTTTGAGATAAAATTGTACCACCCGTTTCGATATTCCACTTCCAATTTGAGATTACACCTTGCGAAATATAACTTGAATCAATAAATGTATGATTGTTTGACACACAAGCTTCAAGGTTTGAAAATTGTGCATGAGGTTTTTGATTTACAATAATATTTTTACTTAAAGTATTCGAACAACCATTATTTGCAAATGTAGTTAGTGTTACGCTATAAATTCCTGTTGTATCGAATACTATGCTTGGAGAAGAAGACGTGCTTGAAACGCTATTGCTGAATGTCCATAAATATCCTGTAATGCCCAGCCAAACAGGAGTTTCCGTCTCATCGTAAAAATACACAAATTGATCTTCGCAAGGCGGAGAATACGAAAAATTGGTTTGAGGCGAAAGTTTTACATCAATGTTTTGCTCTAACGAGTCGGTACAGCCTAATGATGTTGTAGAAATCAATTTTAGGATATTTGTTCCTTCATTTTCGAAAGAATATTCAAAGTTGTAAGATGAAATAATTGAATCATTATTAAACTGCCATAAATTTGTAATTACAGTTCCGTGTGCTGTTGTTGTTAAGTTTGTAAAAGAAATATTTTTGTTAGAACATCCGATTAAGGGTGAAAATAAAACAGATGGCAACGAATTTACAAAAAGATTCTTAGTGATGATTTCAGAGCAATTACTATCGTTAGCTATAGTTAAAGAAACAGCATAATACCCTGTGTCAGAGAATGTATAATTTATGTTTTGAGAATAAAAATTACTATTGTTTAGATTCCATTCCCAATTTATTATATTGCTACCGTCGGTAGTATAAGAAGAGTCGGTAAAAGTTATCGAATTTCCAACACAAGTATTTCCAAAAATAAAATTTGCATTTGGTGCAATGCCTTGAATATTAATATTTACAGAGGAATGTCCTACGCAACCTATAGAATTTTCAATGGTAACAAAATAAGTTCCTGAATTTTGAATTTGAATACTTTGAGTAGTATCACCTGTTGACCATAAATATGAGGTTGCCGTTTCGTTTCCGGAAATAAGTTGTATGGAATTTCCCGAACAAATTGAGGTATCTGAACCAAGCGACAGTTGAACACTAAACGAGTCAACATCAAAGAAAACCGAATCGGTATAAATGAAACAATGATTGCTAGTTGTGTCTGTAATTTTAGCAAAATAATATCCTTCGTCAGAAACATTAAAGTAAGGGAGCGTATCGCTATTTTGCCACAAATATGTATAGTCTGTTCCTAAATTCAAGTTCCATTGCAAGGTATCTCCAAGACAGATCGATTGTGATGATATTGAATTGTACTCTGGAAATCTTACATAAACACTATCGCTTGAATAAAACCCGAAGATATCGGTAACGGTAACGGAATATGTTCCAGATTCTGTTACTGAAATACTTTCTGTTGTCTCTCCGGTAC